>VOFB01002774.1_pt1 | contig 40931 bp, 69 predicted proteins | sample 5384141 | NCBI WGS metagenome assembly VOFB01 (sample SAMN12384721, study PRJNA508395) | human gut metagenome | isolation source: healthy gut A | host: Homo sapiens
TATTCATCGGCGTGTTTGATGTGATGCACTATTGTAGCTGGCGTGTTCTTCCCGTACCGTTTGCACCTTTGGCAAACGTATCCATCACGGCGCAGGATGCGGGATTTTTTCCGCTTCCATTTTGCGCTGTTGTAATCAAACTCCATTATGGTTTTGCCTTTCCCGCAGATGCTTGGCCGATATGCGCAGGTCAGATAGTTCTTTTTTCCAGCATCGTTATCACCTCCGCCAAAACAAAAGCACCCACCCGGAAAGGATGGATGCTTTTGAAGAAAAAAGGAGGGTTTTCATGAACTCCTTGTACTCATTATCTCTAGGATATACTATAGCATACCTTTATACTGAAATACTATGTAATGATTTTAATTCTATCGAGAGCAGCTTTATGCAAGAGATATACATTGCGATCTGTATATTTTAACTTCTCTGCAATTTGTTCCCATTTTAGCCCGTTAATATATCTAAGTCTTAGCACCTCTTTTTCTTTTTGAGGAAGCATCTCGATGACAGCTTCGACATCCTGCATGATATGGAAAAGCCTTTGGGTATCAGCTTCTATTTCTGCCGCCATATCAGCAAGCCTCCCAGCAGCTATTCCAACTTTATCAGATGGACCACTGCGGGCCGGGGCTGGCGAAAAAAGACTGTGTGATAGATTCGCCCATATCACGTATTTGTCTTGCCTTCTCCTGCTTGTGCTGTATTTCATGTTCGCAATTAAGGTATTGATTCAGAAATTCTTTCGCAGTCACCAAGTTCCCTCCTAACAGCATTCAGATGTATGTCCGTATTTCAGGCCACGCCTTACACAATTTAGAAAATTGTTCCGGATAATTTAATTTGATGAATAGCGCTGTTCCTTTGTTCAGAAGATCTTTTGACGTTAAATATGAGAGCCTAATAAAATTTTCTTCTCCTGGCTATTTACTCCCAAATCTAAAGAAGTTTTTCTATATATCGGATGTATAGGAGCATTGTATTCATATAACGCCGCTGCTACATCTTCCAAAGAGAAATATAATAGCGGATGACATACTGTTACTTCTCCCATAGATTCACTGTAAAAGAGAGCCGTGTATATTGGCAGCTCTTCGCCTTCGGCGGCTTTCCATTGCTCTTACCCCGACAAACGCTAAATCTTTATCTTCAGCATATTTTCTTACCGCATCAAAAACACTCCCGATTTTTCCGAACGCAGCCTTTTGCTTGTTCTGCAAAAATCAAAAGCAGATGTCCGGCAAATATCCAGATCCAATGGACGATTGAGCTTTTTCGTTACAGCCTCACACGTCTCTCTCGTTCCTGGGAAAGAGGCATCGGATAAATGTGTCCACATTCTGAACTCTTTTCCACACATTCGTGCCGCATCGTCTACAATGAAGCTCATAGCTACGCTGTCCTTACCTCCGCTGAGCGCCAGATAGGGGGAATGAGCATTTTCGAATGCTTTCACGCAAATTTCCAGAGCTTTTTCCTTCCTTCTGCGATATACAGACATCTTAGAACGAATTCTTCCCACATTCAAAAAATCTTCTATTGTCATAGTCCTACATCCTTTACAGGAACATAGCAGCGCCTAAAATTTAGCTCCTTCCAGTATGGCGGCTTTGTTGCATAATCCATTATCGGATATCCTGATAGATCACGGGTGGTTTCTTCTATGCTTCCCACCTCTACCGGGCGCATCAGTCCATACTCAGGATGCCATAGACTATACTATCGCGAATTTGTCCCCGTATACTGTTTCCGGTAATTACAGGAATTTTTCCGTATGCAGTAAGAATAGTCTGGAAATAACTGCCGGTGCTGGCTGTTTCTCCAATATGGGATACAGGAGCAAGCAATTTGTATTTAATTTTCATCAGTCTCTTCCTCCGTTTCTCCCTGCATCTTTTCTCTCTGGATCCTTTCTCTTACTAGCATAATCAGATACAGAGATTCTCTTTCCATAACGTGCAACAAATCATCGTTTTCAAAAATGCTTGTCCGATAATCTTTCACTCCATCCGAGATTATAAGCTCTCCGGTATCTTTGAATAATACAGGGTCCCCGGTGTCTAAATATTTAGGTTTAATGCTTTCTATTTTCGACTTCTTACAAAATTCCTGGACAAATTCCGCCATATTGCTGCTTTTTGAGACAAGCTGCACGAATATAAGAGGAGAATCTATCCCACGTTTCAATCCCATTTAGAGAGCTTTTAGCGTCTCTGCTTTTATACATTGCGTATAGTATCAGTGCGGCTTCCGCATGCTTTATACTGTTAGTATCGAATTTATACAGCATATCGCTTCCTCCTCCGTCATGTCTCGCTTCTGCCCGCAGTACAGTGGTATTTGTATTTCACGAGACATTTTTAATTTCTTTTTTCAAGCATCCTTAGTGCTTTTATTCCTACTTTTCAAGTACCTTGAATGGTATTTCTTTTTGCTTTAGCCCGTCTTTTGTGCACCCTAATGTTTGAAGTGATTCTACAAAATCAAAGAGTATTTTCATCCTATCGCAGCTTGTATATATGGATTCCGTCTCTAAATTCACAGAAAAACTTTTATTGCTATAATTCCATTTTGATTTGTAAAATAGATGTTTTTTCTGAGTGGTTGTAATTACAAAAAGAAATGGAACTGTTTGGGGACAAATGAGCTGATTACGCAATTCTCGCACATTATATAGATGAATTCCATTGGGGTCTATTATGTAATTATAGAAATGCAAACTGAATAAATCAGCGCATTTTTTCACATACATATTGGCCTACATATCCCCAATCTGTAAAATTAGAGGAAACTATTTTTTGATCGGAACCCCTTTTATTTGCTCTTTATTACAGCATTTACAAATAAAATTTACGGATTCGGTATCATATTTTTTATTTTTACCTCCTTTACTATATCGTTTCCTTTTCCATCACGTGTTCTGTACTCGATCTTTTCCTGATTTTCTGGCGTCGGCATGTGACACCTCCTTCATGCACACAGGCAGATTACAGATTCCATTATGGTTTTTCCATTCGCAGCGCTTTTCTTTGCAGAATTCCCGGTACTTTCCATCATATTCCCAATGATACACAAAAAGCGGTTCTTTCTGATCTTTCAGTTTTTTCAACCTTTTTGCGGCGCATGTCTCATTAGCACCTTGTACGGTTTTCGCTAACACTTGGGCGCAATATTTCTCCACCGCCAGAACGATATGGGGAGGAGGCTGCATTCCATACGCCTCACCAATTTTACGGAGAGAGTCTACTGTGGGGCACTGCAGACCATTTATCCAATTGTATACAGATGTTATAGATACTCCGCACAACTCCGCAAACACCTTGCACGTTATACCCGTCTGCTCGTAGAGATTCCGCACCCACTCTACGGCAGCCTGCATTTCCGGGGTCATGGTTCTTCCTCCTTACCTACCGCCGGGGCCCTCTTGATCTTGTCCATCCACCGCCGCCACTGAACTGCTCTGCAAGCTCAGAATCCGATCCTGTGGTGATCTCCGGCTCTGTTTCGCCCATGAGCAGAGCAGAGCGGCTTATAAGGTCACGAGAGGCGGGCGGCGGGGTGAGGGTGGGTAAGTGCTCCACCAGATATTCTGCCAACCATTCGGCAAAACTTCTTATTTCCGGGTCTGTACGCTTAGCCTTGATGATGAGGTCAAGCATCGTTTCTTTATCAATCTCCCTTGCCATCTTTCAGCTCCTTCATCCTTTTCATCGTCATCTCTACAGCTTTGTCCGTGAGGGGAGCTCCACAATTGGGGCAAAAGTTAAGGGTGTGAGAACTAGCCCAGACTTTATGCCAGATATCGCCGCATTTGGAACATCTGCTCCAAAAATCAGAGTATTCAATCCATTTTCCACGCCAAAGCTTTTCTATTTGTTTTCAGTAGGTATTACATATTTTTGGCGTTTCCTGTCAATCATGCTTGGCATCTTTCAGTTCCTCCTGCTCTTCAAATTGAATTTCAAAATGAGAGATATCCTCATAAGGAAACGGTCTTTTGACCGCTTGGACTGTAACTACATAGCCATTTAGCATGAGTGCCAACACAATTTTCTCTACACTATCTATATCATTTACAGTTATCATGCAGCGCCTCCAATCTCTCCATCACCATCTGCACGGCCTCGTCCGTAAGTGGACGGCCACACATAGGGCAAAATTTATAATTTGGCAAGACATAATCAAGCCCATATTTCCAATTTAGCAGCGAACAAATATCGTTCATACAATATGTGCATCCATTCCACACCTTCTCAATCTGCTCCCGTGTAGGAACTGTATGTTTCCGCAAGTTGATAATGCGCTCTTTTAGCTTCATATTCTCAGCTTCCAGCTTCTGTTTCCGGTCGGTATGGAGCATGGCATCGATGGCTAACAAGAACACCTCTCTGTTCGTTAAGCTCATTTTTGAAGCGCCTCCGAACATGAATCCCAATACGTATTAGTGTCTTGTATGGCTTCTTCCATCCATTTAATCGCTTCTTCCCGCGTCATCATGGCTGGGCCTCCTCTTTCAGGCGAACCGGCAGAACCATCTTAATGTCCTCCTTGTTAGTGCGGAGAAGAACAGGCTCTACATTGCTGCGGAATTCCAAAATGACCGGCTGTCTGAAACTCTCTCCGGCCGATACCTTTGCCGCCTGCAAAGCCGCCAAAAGGTAATTCCCATTGAATCCGATCCGATATTTGGCCTCACTTGTCGGGATTGCCTTTTCCCAATCAAATCCTCTGTCCTGCGGTTGGGTATATCCGAACGAGAACCCGCCGCACCGGATTACAGCTTCTTTCTCGTCCTCGGTCAGAGAGATGGTTGCGTACTGCTTGTTTGGGAGTTTGGTATTGTTCTTGATGAACGCCACAAAATCCTCATCACAATCACTGATGATAGAATGCTCCACAGACATCCGATATCCGTCAACGGCCATTGCCACGACCTGATTGTCTTTCGCATGGAACTCCAATTTGATGTACTGATCGCAGGTGTGATGGTCACTATCACTCACAAAAGACTTGGTTGCCGCAATCAGCCGGTTCAAGTCATTAGTATAAATTTTGCCGATTTCATGTGTTTCCCTCCAATTTTTGAATTTCCTCCTCGCTCAGAATCGGCGCGCGGGTGTTCCACCTTCCAATAGCGTCCTCTTTTTTGAAGTGCACCATGTAGTTGCACAAAAGCACTCTCCGCACACTACGCTATATTTCCCCACTGCTTTCAATTTCCCTTCTACCAGTACTGCACGTCCTTTGCAATGCCCGCACGGAATTAGCGCCCCGCGTCCGTCAGCCGCTTGGCTGCTTCTTTATCGCCCATCAGGGCGGCGCGGATATCATTGTTCATAGTTAACCCTCCACAAATAAGCTTGTCTGCTCCGCTATTTCCGCTGGACGATAAGCCATTGCACCAGGCAGTAGCCTTTCCCATGCAGCCTCGCAAAAGCTTTTTTACACTTTCAAATCCATAACTGCTTCGTCCCAACTCATACGCCGCACGCAAAGTAGTTCCGCTACCCGCGCAGGGGGTCTATTGCCACATCTCCAGGATCGGTATAGATGGAGATCAGCTGTTTCAACAGTTTTATAGGCTTTTTGGGTGGGATGGATTCGTGGTATATTCTTTCCGTCCTGCTCCCATAGGAACCAATTCAGTACCATGTTTCCATCATTGCGGAATTTTGGGAGCTTATCCCTATAAAGCACTAAGCCGTATTCCGTGGCCCCTACAATTTTCATGTTGGCCTTTAACACCTGAGCGGAAGAATTCTTGCAGAATACCAGAGGGATATAATGCCGGAATCCATATCTCCGGGCATATTCGATCACTGTATTCAATTGCTGAAAGGAACAAAACACAATCATGCAGGGCGCTTTTCCTTTTTCTTTTGGCTCTTTTTTCAGAAGCCGGTTGCAGAAGTGGAAATACTCCGCGATATTGAAATTGGTGTCCGTTCCAAAAACGCTTTCCCAGCTTTACGGCTTGCTCCGTTTTTATTGTCTCCCCTCACATACCATTCCGGGCTGGAGGCGTATGCGTTTATTCCTATGTTGTATGGGATATCGGCTATTACAAGCTGGGATTTGGGAATGTTATACCGCTTATAATTTTGGAAATTGTCGTTATACAGCCGTAAGATAGTTTTTTCTGCGGAATATCCGATTTCATGCTCTATCCCTCCACAAATCCTGTCTGCTTAGTTAATGTCACAATCTGCTCTGGCCGCACAGATGTAAGATATCCATTCGTGCGGGCGAATGGGTCTCCCATGTCCTTCTCTCAGGACGGCGGCGGACGGTGATGAAATATCCATCAGGATGTATGTACTCCACTTTCGCCGGGAACACTTCCGGCCCTATATCCGGCAGAAGTACTCCCACCGTTGCGCCTATGCGGATATCTTCCGGGGGAATATGCATCTGCATTTGGGCTTTCTTGACTCGTTCGTCCAGCACGTATTTTGACACACCGTACCGATTGGCAATAGCTACTCTGCTTTCTCCGTTTCGGAGCATCTCCAGCAGATTTTGTCCGTCAGGTTTTTCCATGACTTTTTTGCGCATTCCAATTCCTCCATCTCGATCTCTACCCTGGGATTTTTCCGGTCTACAGCGAATTCGTCCGTAAATCCTGTTATATACCGGCGGCTGTCGTCTATGAGGATCCCCGCCCGCACAAATGCGTCCTGAATGAATTTTTTGGCAAATGCTATATTGTCGCAGTCCCGCCGAAGGTCTTTTTTTCATACCAGGTGTAATGCATGATAACGGGCCTTGTAAAATGAGCCTTCGGATGCTGTGCTCGGCATACCAGAGCTATTGTGTGCTGCACCTGCTTCTTCATAGCGGCCGCCTTGTATCGGCTTTCCTTTCCGCATCTATGTACTCATTCAGGCCGGGCAAGGTGCCTTTTATCACGTATTTCATGGATTTAACCTCTGATTCTTTTCTCTATCCGGGTCGAAACTCAGGCAGAACCCTTTCGTCCTTTCGTAGATTCTTGAGCCTACAGCTTCATCTATGGACATAAGGCCTTCTATGGTGTGCTCGCTGGATACAATGGTCGTAAGCCGATTATTGTATCGATAGTTGATGATCTCGAAAGCAAGGTTGATATCTCCCGCAGAGGGAGCCTTCTTTTTTTTCGTGAAATCATCTGTAGGAGTCTTAAGCAGATCATCCATATACAGTACGACACATTCTTTCCATGGACGTATACAGGATTCATACGACGGGTCGTTTACTACAGCCTTCAGCTTTGCAGATTCATCTTTCCACAACATATATCGGACGGATTTCCCTTTCTTCAGAAAACCAGCCGCCAAAGCTGTGCAGATATGCGTTTTCCTATGCCGGGCTGGCCCCTGTGAAAAACCAGGATTCCGCGGGATCCTCCAAGAACCGCATAGCTCTGTTTTTCATAACTTCCTGCCAGGAAGATTTGCAGATAAACGTATCGAATCGATTCCTTTCCATCAGCTTTTCCAGACCGCTTGCTTTCAGCCTCCACACCGATTCCCGGATTTCCATGCACTCACAGCGCCTGGCATATTCGTATCCATCTTTCAGGACATAGACAACGCCCTTATTTTTGCATACCGGGCAGTCATATCCATCCAGTTTCCCGGGAGAGCGTTCATCGCATCTATACAGTGTTGCTGATGTTCAGAAGTGTTCGCCGTATTGCGGTACTTCGAAACGCTTCCTGCGCCCCCCGGTATATTCCGGAGTATTGCTGCTAACTGCTCCATACCCTTTTCCTCCTTTTTCCTGTGTGCGGGAGAGCCACGCGTTCACAAATCTCAGGATCCCTGCCCTTGTTTTTCCTTTTCTGGGATTCCCCTGCAGCCATCCGCACATATTTCTAAGCTCCTGCCGTATATCCACAAGAGGATAGAGTTTTCCCATTCGGGTATTTGGCTTTCGTTCACTGGATATTCGCTGCCGTCTTTCAGGAGGAGAGAAAGAAATATCGTCTGGCTGTCTCCCTGCGTAAGCAGGTGCAGCCTTATATATATATCTTTACTTTTCTTTTTCTTTACTTTCCTTTACTTTACTTTGGGGTTTCCGGGGAATTTTACTGGGTTTCCGGGGGAATTTACCCGTTTTTCCCCGGAAACTTCAAAAGGTAAGCTTCGCGCGAGTACTGGCAGAAACGTCTTTTTTATCGTTTACATCAAGCAGCCAGTACTCGGAGGCAATTTCTATTTCGTCGCGTTTTTCGCATCCGCGAAGGTAGCGCCGCTGGATACCCGCGCTTGTCAGTACGCCGAACATCTGGTAAACCCCTTCGTCAAATAAGGAACGTGCCAGACACCCTTGCAGTACTTCGCTTATGTAAGCGGGACTTTCTTTCAAATCTTCTGCCGCTATCAGGCAATCGTCTTTGTCCCACTTTAGGAAGTATCCATCTCCTTCATAGGCTTTGCAAAACACATACAGCACGAATAACACACTGGATGCACCAAACTCAGCCTTCAGGAGTTTTACCTTTTTATCCCTCAGAAACCCAACATCAAGCGGAAAATATTCCAGTCCTTTTTTGTTGGGCGTGCCAGAAGAATCCCTCCTTTATTCCGGAATCTTCTCCTGAATTACTTCCCCGGTTTCGGGTTCGATCTCTACGCCTTCCGTCTCGATCACAACGGATGGAACGCTGAACATATCTTCATCGATTTCTGTCTTGACGGTCTCGTCCGAAGTCAGCTGTTTTACGAAATCAGACTTCAGCGGGGCATATTTCAGCGCTTTTTGAGAACGGTCTTTTGGCCATTTCCTCAAAGTTGGTAGTCCAGGGGAATAGGAGCTGCTATACGACTGGCTGTATTTCTTGGCGTGTTCCCGGATGTCTTCCGTACTCATGACCTCAAAGCCATAGCCCCGTCCTTTGTCTTAAATACCGCGTAGAAGTAGATGGGGTTTCCCTTGTCTGCCCTTTGCAGGGAACGTGCTTCAACTTTGGATCAGCCCCAGCTCATACTCGAACTCGTCGTTTTCGTATACCGTGTGGGCCTGAATTACGCTTATTTGTCCGGAGCGGTACGCTAGATCGATAAGGCCTTTGTAGCCAAGCTGGAACTGGCATTCCAGAACTCCCTTATTCCGGAACGGAATAAGGTACGCCTGTCCCAAAAGGTGTGTTAGGTTCCAGGCCGAGCTGGGCCGCCGTCATCATGGCGCCAAGAAAAGACTGCGGCGTGGTTTCCTGAAGCTTTGCATTGGTGGAGAGGGCGGAGAGGGTAATCCTGGTGAATCTTTCGGGGTGAGGACAGAGGGAGAGCTTTTTTGATTTCACCCCTCCATTTTTTTTGACGTATGCCTGCATAGTGATGTTTTTGGCTTGTCCGCCATGGTTTTGTTCTCTACGCTTTTTCTGTATAGATGTCATTTATGCATTCTCCTTTATACTGAATTTCCGAAACGATGAAGATTTGTAATAAGGGAAAGATCCATCTCCGGATGGTCTTTTGAGAACGCCTTCGCATCGAAGGTTGAGCGGGTTTGGGATTTCCAGATAACGGTATATTTTCCGGCCTTTCCTTCTTCAAATGTTCCCAAGTCTTGCTGAAGAATCTGCTTTCGCTGCTCATTCTCCTTTTTTGTAGGAATCTATAATATCCTGTGTGGACATATAATCCCGTATGAGCCCTTCTTTCCCAAACAGATCCAGCGCTTGCCCGGAAAAGGAATCGGGATACAGAGCGACGATAGTCGATTCTGTAGGATGTTCTCCATCAGGTACGGGAGGAACATCTGGAATCACATGCTTTTCCCCAAAATTCCCGTTCAGCCTCCATCAGCGCATGGATTTCGTTCTCATCTCTTTCTATGGTATACCAGCAGAATCCCTGATTCAGGATCAGCACCGCAAGATACCATCTGTCCCACCCTGTAACCGCCAGGTAATGCATGCACTGCGCATAGTAGTTTTCGGATATTCTCCGTTCCTGAATTTCTTCAGATTCATCACGCTGGTGGTTTTACATTCCAGACCGGCGCGTTCTCCCGTAATTTTCCGGTCAATATTGGCATGGGCGAAAGGGTATTCAGGATTTCTCAGCATTTGGGAATGCACATGTACCTTTTACCGGCGGCTTCGCAGAACCTTTGAGCCACATACGCTTCAGATCGCGGCCTTGCCGCATGGCCTCATTATCTTCTTTCGGTGGGAGCCTGCCGGTTTTATCCGCCCACAGCATATATGGAGTGACGTAAGGATTCATACCAACCAGAGCCGCGGCGTCGCTTCCTCCTATGCTTTTCCGGCGTTCCTCCAACCACTCTTCATGTGTCAGCTTCATATTCATTCACCTTATCCCATAACTGGAAGAACCATTCTTCAAACATATCTGCAAATTCCTGATAATCCGGGGCGTGATCGTCTACAACTTTTATGCCGGTGCGTTCCAGTGCGTATCGAAAAGCGCTTTCTTTATGTACGGCAATTCCGAAATCCGGCCCGTTCCCTATATACCAGTATTTGACATTTCCCCGGATGGGATACACTTAATTTAGTACTTTGTTCTGTGCCGCTCTCGGTGTTACCAGCGCCGGGGGCGGCTTTTTCTGTGTGTAAGTTCACGCCGCTTTCCTCCTGTCTTCCTTGATTTTCTGGATTGCCCGCCTCTCGCTCTCCCGGGCCCTCTTCCGCTGCCGGTGCTCGTCCACTGCGGTTATGCTCACCGCTATGGCAAGCAATCCGCCCAGAAACAGCAGGCTGCCTAATAATTCGATGATCATGGGGTATCCTCCTTTCATATTCGTCCTACAGCCGCTTTCCTTTTTTTGGAAGGGGCCTTCGGCTCCGGTTTTCCGCTGGTGGCTTCGTACTCAAAAGCCTCTATGTAACCACCTTTCTCCTTCTTTGCTTCGTACTCCAAAAGGCCTTCCAGCGTAACCACCTTTCTCCTTGCAGAATCTCTCTGCATTCATATTATAGGCATTTTCTTCCCCTCCCTTTAAGTCCCGCCGATCTTATCAATTTGTAAACGCGCTTTCAGTTTTTTCAACCGCTCCATTAAATTTTTATGAATTGCAATTTCTTAAAAAGAAAATCAATAAAACCTATCATATTGCAAATTTAGAGGATAATCTAATATTTACGAATTTTTTCGACTTTTTTTATCTCAAAAATATCAAATCTGTATCAAGACTTTTTCAAAACCATGAACGAACGAGTTAGAGCTATCTGTTCTGATCGGAAAATACCGATTTCTAGGCTTGAACGTGATTTAGGTTTTTCAAACGGATATATAGCTCAACTTAGAAAAAGGAGTATTCCCTGCTGACAGACTGGCGATGATCGCAGAATATTTTGGTGTAACTACAGATTTTCTTCTGACTGGGAATGAAAAAGCGCCCACTCCGGAGGGTGAGCGCAAAATTAGCGATGATGATATTATGTTTGCTTTGTGGGGCGACTCTGATGACGTGGATAAAGACGACCTGGAAGACGTTAAGCGATACGCCGCCTTTGTCCGGGAAAGGAAGAAGCAGAAGTGACTACGCTTATGGAACTTTACCATATAGCAAAACAAAACAATATTGATGTAGACTGCTTTGAGTTAAAAAAACGTGAAGCCTTATCGATAATGGATGGAGAAGGAGAATGTTATATCGCCATCGATCCTTTTCGTCTATCATCGTCTATTGATGAAAAAATGAAACTGGGCCATGAGTTGGGACATTGTATGACTGGCAGTTTTTATAACGAGGCAGCCACTTGTGATATTCGGAGAAAGCATGAGAATAGGGCTGATAAATGGGAAATATATGAATTAGTTCCAGTTAGTGAGTTGGATGAAGCAATAGCCAAAGGATATACGGAGATATGGGATTTAGCTGAATATTTTGGCGTAACAGAAGATTTTATGCGTAAAGCGGTATGCTGGTATACGCATGGTAATCTTGATACAGATTTGTATTTTTGAGATAAAAAGTCGAAAAATTCGACTAAATTTGCAATATGTAGGTGACTTTTTTAGAAATTGCAATTCATAAAAATTTAATAGCGGGGGCGCGTTTACAAATTGATAAGATCGGCGTATAATATGAATGCAGAGATTCTGCGTAGGTTGACATTTTCAGGAGGTTTGCCTACTGCCGCCTGTCGCCAGCGGCTTATAAGAGTGCGACTTGTTTACAACTGCCGCTCACCTGAGTGCGGGGTATTAAGAAACAGGTTAGAAACAACGCCCTTCCGTATTAATCGGATGGGCGTTTTTCTATACAGGAGAAAATATGAATTTAATTGAACATGGGGTCTATTTTGTCAAAGATCAGTATTTTGAAGATTTTCCAAGTGAGCATTGGATGTTTAATAAAGGAGAAAAAAGGCCTCACTATTATGCGTTGAAAGATACTAAAAGGTGTTATGTGGCTAATACCCATGAGTTCACAAGTTGAAAACTATAAAAGGAAAATAAAAACGAAGAAAGAAAACGGGGAGAGGGAAACTGTATATTTTATCATATAGGGTTATTCGCTGGTAAGGAAAGCGTCTTTATTATCAGCGATATGATGCCAATAACCGATACATATATAGCTCGATCATATCTGATAAACAATGTCGAGTATGTAATTAAAAATGATAATTTGAACCGAAAATTGAGGAGCAAAGCGGTCCGTTATATTCGTCTGTTAGAAAAGAAGAAATTAACTGACAGAAACGGCATACTGAAAATACGTAAACATTTAATAAAATAAAACCGCCCTCCGGTATTGGCGTACCAGAGGGTGGGAAGGTTGATCTTTATGCAATCTGCAAAAATAGAAGACGAAAGGTTTCCCTTCCCTTGGGGGTAATCAGGAGCTGTGTGCCGCTCCAGCTGGTTTTTCGTTGAAACACTCTTTCAAAACAAAGAGATCATCCGTAAACTGAGCATATGGCTGAAGCTTGCCTTTCTTGTCTCTGTACAGATACTTTTATCCAGTAAAAGCGGACAAAATCCTTTTCCTTCACTCCCAGCTCTTTAGCAGTTTCCCGGATACCGGTGTTCAGGTTCCTATCTACAAGCTCGTCAAAATACTCCGCTTTGGGCTGCATAATAGCATTCTGTACGGTGAGTTCGGAATTCTGAGCTGAAAGGAGTTTGATCTTCTCATCTGCAATGCGCAAAGCTCGAGCCATAACCTTTTCCGGACTGTTCCAGTCCTTTTCCAGCTGAATGAAGTACTGCCGGGCTTGCTTTCCTTTCTCGTTGCGCTGAAGCATGCAGATTTCTTTTGCCATGTCTATAGTGAGCTGGGCATCCTGAGCCGGACGGCCTCCGATACTTTCGGTCAAAATGACCGAAAGTCCTGCCCTCTATAAACCCATATTCACACATGCGAGGGAACCAGTGTCGATATTCGGTGCTGACTTCTAGAAATTCATGCAATTCCCGGGCTAATACAGTCGGGCGATCATTGTCGTATATGATTTTGATTAATTCGTTCATATGTACACCTCAATGTGCAGAGTGCCGGAGCTTACCCGGCTATTCGTCCTCTGCGTATTTGAGCGCCGTTTCGGCGGTAACGTTACGATTGCATAGTAGCTCCAGCTGTTATTTTGTAAATTGGTAAATCTACCAAATAAATATATTTTTATAAAAGAATTATGCCTCTATACCTCTTAAATACAGGAAAATGCAGGCTTTTACAATGCATTACAGGGGTATAGAGCAGTACAGGGGTATGGCAATTTGACGAAGAGGAGGAATTTTATGCCTAAAAGCGTAAGGATGGGAGATATCAAAAAAAGATCACGCTGTCTGACGGTCGGCATAAAATCGTATATGGCCGCACACTGGCGGAACTCAATGCGGCGGCGGACGCTGTGAGAGATGAAGACCGTCAGGGGATCCGGGTAGGGGACAGCACCCTTGTGGGCGAATGGGCTAAAATCTGGCTGGAAAAGTATAAAGCGGATCTGCGGCCCAATACAAAGGCTATGTACCGCAATGCGTATAACACCCATATATTGGATACGATCGGGAATATGCCGCTGCAGAACGTAAAGCCTGTGCATATCCGGGAAGTTATGTCGGGGGTAGCGGAAAAATCGGAGAGCCTGCAGCGAAAAGTGCTGATTACCCTTCAGCAGTTGTTTTCTACAGCCCGCCTGAACGGATTGATTGCAAAAGACCCTACGGAGGGTATAAAAATAACGCCTCATGCAAGGCCGGAGAAACCCAAGAGCCTGAGCGGGGAGCAAGTGGAGAAGCTCCTGCAGGCCTGCTTGGAACCTGTGGCAGAGGCTTTTGCGGGGCTGTGTCTGTATTGTGGGTTGCGTCGGGAAGAGGCGCTCGGTCTGCAGTGGGGGGGACATTGCCGGGGATAGCCTGACCATACATCGGGCAATATCCTTTGTGGTGAACCAGCCGGATCCATCTCAGGAACTGAAAACAAAAGCGGCGCATAGGACTATTCAATCCCGGCGCCGCTGAAAGAAATATTGAGCAAAACTCCCAGAAGGGGCTTGTATGTGGTTGGTAAGGCTGATGGAGGCCCGATGACAAAGATAGCATTCCGGCGTATGTGGGATAAGGTGGTTCAGAGACTGGAATTTTCAGTGCATCCCCATATGTTGCGCCATACGTACGCTACGAGCCTCTACCATGCGGGGATTGATTTGCGGACAGCTCAATATCTTTTAGGGCATTCTTCCATCCAAATGACGGCTGAGATATACACGCATCTGGGCAGTAAGGATGGAATGAAAGCCGCTGGAAAGATAGAGAGTTTCTTCACAGACGGAAAAACCGGTTGACTACTTCTGACTACTTTTTGACTACCTCAGTACATCTTTCTATGCTTCTGAATCTTTTAAAAATCCAGTAAAATAGCCGTTTTTCAGTCAAATACATGGGTAAAAATAGCCTTAAAATTTGACTTTTAATCAAGGTGTCCGGGGTTCGAATCCCCGATGGTTCACCAGAAAAACCGCATGAGATAGCCATTTAAAGGCTAGATTGTGCGGTTCTTTCTTTGCTAAAAATCAGAATTGACTACTTTTTGACTACTTTTTACTTTCCTCCACCTGCTCGATTCTATCGATTAGCAGCAATAATTTCTGCGTCAGCTCGGTGATCTCGTCATCATGGGTATATACAAGCCTGGTGAGGGTATCTTGGTCAAGAGGGGTATAATCCTGTTTCACGGTTTCACTTCCTTCCTGCTGGACGTTCCCCTCTGGAAAATTTTGCCGTATCCAGCATACAGCAACGGACTCACTCGCGCAAGAATCCGTGAAAAATAGCCACAAAAATCCCCCTATTCAAACGAACAGGGGATTCCATATTATTCACATTCTGTTTCCCGTATCCCCTTCAGCAGACCGCATTCTTGGGCCAGCATCAGCCGAATATACGGAGCTACGCCGCCACGATATTCCCAATTGGTCAATGTTCTTTCCGGGATGCAGAACCGCATGGCAAAATTTTTCTGAGTCAATCCGGTATGGCTCCGAATGTCGGCAACAGTCATGTGCGCTACATCCCACACACGCCCGCATATTTCGTTGAGCTTCATGATGTCGGCATCTTCTTCCCACATGGAAGATAGAGCCCAATCTGATGCATATGCATCTCGATTATTAGCTTCCAGAGCATCCGCCCAAAGCGTTGAAAATTGTTTGTCGGTCATAGTGTTTTCCTCCTTTTTATATAATACCGATTTCGATATTATTCAATAATAGCCAATACCTGAGCGTCTTCCAAGATGATTTCGCGCTCGTCATTTCCCCACTCGCCGCCTTCTTTGCTCCCGACCAATACATACTCATCACCATAATAGCTGTGAGCAATTTTTTAGTCCGGATTCCAGACTCTTCAAAATATCCGGATCCCATTCGTCATCATAATTGATCCATTCGGTGTTAACCCAGACCGCACAGGTTCCGGAAAGTGTCTCTCCGGTAGTGTCGTATGTGCTGCAGTCCTGTTCTATATCCCAATCATAGCTTTCAGGGAGGATATCTCCAACATTTGCGCGGCCTGAAATTCTGGTATTGATGCTGCGCATCCCGAAACTGCGAAATCCATCTTTATGAGCCGCTTTCATGATGTTCAGAAGTTCTTCCATTTTTTCTCCTGTTCTATTTCGTATGTGCAACAGTTCCCGTGTCGCTGCCTTCAGACTTGGAAATCCTCACCAAATCTCTCGGCGTGAAACTGGCAGTAGTGGTCGATAAATTCTTGCTCGGTGCAAGGGGCGAACGCGGCGTGTACCTGCTCGCGCAGATCGTCATCCATCAGGTTGACGCAAGCGTCAAAATCGGCCTCGCACTCAATGCCTTTGACACAAATAACCACTTTAACCATTTTCATTTCCTCCTGTTGTTTTGGGGTGTATCCCTCTGTTGTGATTATATTATACTACCTATTAACGTATACGTCAATAGGTAATTGCAAGATTTTTCAAGTTTTTGCAAAAAATATCCTCCCGGAGAAAATCCAGGAGGGGAATCTGCATGTTATTATATTATTTCGTTTTCTTTGGCTCCAGATAGGTGAGCGCCTGTGTGGAATCTGCCACGCCTGCGGTGGTGGGGTCGTTCACAACTCCCAGAATGGCCAGCAGGGCGAATACGGCATTCACCACGGCCAGGAGCTTATTCCCCAGATCGCCAAAATCCAGCGTATAGCCGAATACTGCGGCTACCACCTGGATCAGAAGCAATACCGCCGGAATTACCGTCAGCCAGAAGGTTTTGTTCTTGATACGTACTTTCCAATTCATATACAATCCCCTTTCACAGGCCCCTAAAAAGCAGGCCTAACACAATGCCCACCACGCCGGTGATAACAGAGGTGACAACACTCTCCCACCGGCGGGCGGGCTTTTCTTTCAGCGTGCTTATTTCTACTTTCAGTGCGCCCAGAGTTTCCATGATCTGGCCGTACTGGGTGTCGGTTTTGGCGTTGGCTATTTCCAATTGCCGGATCCGGTCATACATCTCATGATGATCCTTGCTGGATTTTTCCCGGTGCTCCTCCACCAGTTTTCCAGCATCCGGGCCTTTGCCAGCCCCAGGCAATCCCGGGATGGATCAATATGCATTTTTCTTCCATCCCGGTTCCTCATACTTTCTGCAGATTTTTCACATGTACAGCTGCTGTGACCACATTGTTCACGCCAATAACAGCCCTATCTCCAGACACCTGCAGCACCTCATACGTATCGTAATACACCTTGAAGGAACCTCCTCCGTAGACCTGGTTTTTCAGTACTTTTACCGTATCGCCCTTCTTGATGGAGGCAGAACCGGAACCCCCAGAGCTGGAAGCCTTTGTCAGATTCTTTTCGTGAACGGCGGCCGTCACAATGCCGTTCAGGCCGATTACAACGCGATCGCCGGAAACCTGGATTACCTCATATGTATCCGCATAGGCTGTGAAGCTTCCGCCGCCGTAAACTTCCGCTTTCTTTACTTTCACCTTATCTCCAACTCTGAATTTAGGGGCCGCCTCCGGCTTTTTTGGGACCGTTTCAACCTCTTCATATTCTGTAAAGCAGGTATCCGTATCCACATTGCCGGAAATGCCGTCCACCTTTCCTGTGCTGGAAGTCTGCTGGATAGCACAGGTGTAGTCCGGCTCCCGGAATAATCCGCCAGCCATAGGTCATAGGGAAGGCGTGCTTTATCAATACGATTCTGGATATAATCCTTATTGGTATAATACCCCACTTTATATCCATATCCCTTCATGGCCTCGCAGAAAGCGCGAATGATATCCGTTCGGCTCTGGCGGGTGTAAGTAACCTTCTTGTTATATGTCTCAGAATCATACTCGAAGTCGAAGAAAACCGGCAGGGTGAGCCTGTCTTTCCAGGGCTTTAAAATGGAATGGCAGACTTCCGCTTCTTTCAGAGCGTCCTTTGCATCCGCCGCATAGCTGAACCAATAGGTCCCCACAGGGGCCCCAGCCATGAGCGCCCTGCATATTGGCGTCAAACTGTTCGTCCTTCTGGGAAGCAGAATTCCCGAATCCGGCCCGAATGATAGCAAATTGTATCCCGTCCGCTTTTACCTTTTCCCAGTCAATTTTTCCCTGATGATGGGATACGTCGATTCCTTTTGTGTTTTTCAGCATCTTTCTCATCCTTTCATTGCATTTTCAATTTCGGTTTTTCCACCGGCGTAAGTTTGGGATAATCTAAGAGGATGGATTTAAGCTCTTCTCCTTCCTCCATGCGCCTTGCAATCACCCGGCAGAGGATTTTTAGCATTGCGCTCATGCCGTTCATACCGCCTCACCTCCGTAGATGGCCATGGCCAAAGCTTCTTCAAGTCAGAGACTCGCTCCTCCAGAGTAGTTCTTTCCTCCGGCTCCGGGGCGGGTTCCGGCGGCTCATAGTTTGGATTCTCCACAATCTGCCCGTTTTCATAGAGGTATTTCCCGGCGCAAAGCTCTCTTCAAAGCCTTCCGGCAGGGATGAGGCTTCCGCCTCTATTCCCCCTACAAAGCCCCCTACTGTGGCGTAGCCGGTGATTTCGTGCTTTTCGTTTATCTGCAGCTGCATAGTCTCTCCTCCTCTCAGCAGATTCCGATTATCTGAACTACTGTTAATGTCTGCGTTTGTGAACCTGCCACAGGATTGTATTCACAGAAATATACCTTTTCCCATGTCCCATTTCCGTTTGTGGTGGCGCTGAAATATTGTTGCCGGTACGTGGTGGAAGTGGCAGCATTTCCTCCCAATCCACGGATACTGCTGCCGTTTTTCGATACAATCGCACAAGTCCCCACTTCTGAAAATGCAATCTTATATACGGAGTACGCATCAATTCTTCTGCCGTAATACTTCCGGATGACCAGTTTCCAGACCACAAGGATTTCCCCGCTCCCAAATTGGGCGGGCGTTGACCGGATCGCTGGCTCCTGTGCCGCCCTGAGCCACGCTCAGCTTATAGCCCTCCGCGTGAGACTGCAAAGGTTTCCCTCTGCGTCCAGGGTGGCGAGGACGTTTGGCTGGCCTTTTTCCGTTGATGGTAGAGCCCCCCATCGGTGGCATTCAGTGCAATATCGGCTGATAGGGGTTTCCCGTTGACGGTGCGTTCAGTGGGTACGGCGTTTGCCTGTTCGGCTGTTACTTGATGGGGGGTTGCTATAGTCAGTAAGATGACCGCTAAATTTCGCCACATCCCCTAAGGCCTCCTGAAGCGCCGTAAATTCCGACGAGCTTTCTACGGCCCCTTCAAAATCGCACGCCTGTACTCCAGCAGGAGGCTGTCCACCCTCAGGTCGTCCCCATTCTCGTCCACCAGCTGGATCAGCAAGGCATAACTCCCGGAACCGCGCATGCCTGCAGGGTAAGCGTAACGGAAATAGTGCTCCCGCTGGTTGTCGTAGCCAGCATGACGATATTCCCATCCGGTTTTTGCACGTAGAAGGCCACGGTTTTCCCAGTGAGAGAAATAACCGCCCCCGTCTGATCATATAAAATAAAGTTAAATGTCCGGCTGTCGGATTCCCCCCTGAACCGCGTGAAGAATATAGGAAATATCCTTCCGCCACGCCTGCAAAGCTATGTTTTCGGTGGTCATCTTTTACGCCTCCCCAGATAGTCTATATATTGTTCGGCATTTAAATATGTACGTTTCCATGTAACTTTTTTCCGTTAAACGTCATATTTTGTGTTTGCAAATCATCAGTAACAATATTTTCCGTTTGCATACATCTTTCGTTTTGCTCATTAAGCCACGCGATCCTTGTACCTTCGCTTCCCCGATGAATAATTGGGGTAATGCAGATAATAAGAATTAGAATTGCAGACCGTTTCTCCGGAGGCAGATTGATAGAAACTCCCTCTATGGTATCCATTTCTGAAGAACGTAATTCCACCTGCATTCACAGTAATTTTCCCGGGATATCCTCCTTGAAACGTCCCTTCAACAGTGAAATTTCCAACCAGTTGGCAATCCCGGAAACCAGATCAAATTGGGACTTCCCATTTTGGCTTTTGAGAATACCAGCCTGTATAATAGAGGCGTTGAGAATGCCCGCCGTTATAAAAGACGCTACTATTGCCCCGTCCTGAGTGATGGCGGTGGTATAGGGGCCGTTATAGCCAGTGGAGCTATATCCAAGGCCACCGTTATTCCAGCGCCAAACCTTCTGCGCCGTTCGGATGTCGGGCGTATCCATAATGAGGATTTCATCGGGCTGCCTGTCCCCGTTGGAATCCCCTGATCACTACATAGCCGCCCCGGTTCCCGGTGATCCACCCCGTGGCATTGCTTATCGCCTCCTGGAATGCGGAGGATTCGGGCAGTTTCTCAATCTGCTGCTGTTGCCCGGCTACAGTATCGGCGATATTCGTCCGGGCTTCTCCCAATTCCACACTTGTATATCTGCCTTTCAGCACGTCATACACGGTCTTCACGCATTTAGCCGTGGCAGACACCCCCAAAGCCGGATATTCCACCGTCACCGTATCGCATAGGTTTACCCTTTCCAACAGGGCGATATCCTTATATTCCTCCGTCTGCTCCAGAGGTTGGAAAGATACAGAGAGGGATACGGTGGGCACGCCTATAGCATTAGATTCCACATATGTTTCCGCTCTGTCCTGCAGCTGTTCTGAGGTGGGTTGTTCTTGGAAATCGGTTGTGAAATCCACAGGTATGATTCGCGTGAAATCATATGTTCCGGGGCATTGACCACCTTGCCGGGAACCTCTACAAGCGTTCCATCGCTTCCCTTCCAATAAGGATAGATTCCCGTTGCCACATTGGATATATTTTCATCCTGCTGCAGGTCTGTGAGATTCTTTCCATATCGGATGGTTACACCGCTGTCTTTCCCTCTCCGGTTCCACAGTTTTACCGTCCAGCGGTCAAACTCATATTCGCCGCCGTACACATCCAGAATACTCCCTTCTACCCCACCAAGGAGAGAACGCAGGGAAGATGGGGCTTCCACGGAGAAATTGCCGGATGTGCTCTTATCCGTCCAGAAGGAAAATGGCATATCCGCCGGGACTGCGTTGGCCTTGAGGCCGTCCAGAGCTCCCGCGCAGCTTCCGCCGAAAACGGCGATACCGTTACGCCGGATAAGTCATAGCTGATATGCTGGGCGTATACGGTCACACGCCCGGAAATCGGTTTCAGAATGCGGTATATGCGGAACGGCTGAGGATCCCGGTACGGGTCGGGCTTGCAAAAAAGAATTGCCCGGTTCACGATCTCCCCATAATGGGATCCCGAAACGGGATACTGCATTTCCAGCTCATACATACCGTTGCGCTCTTCCGTTACCGTGCAGGATATGGCATCCGGCAACGCACCCAGACCGTTATTTTGGAATTCTGTTTCTGTGCTTGGATATAACAGAATCATGATTTCCTCCTTTCAAAAGATATAAAAAACCACATTCTGAAAAGAACGTGGTTTTTATGGTGTATGATATGTTTTTTCATCCTCACCTCGTCTGTGAAGGGGGGGACAAGAACATCAATCTTTTTTTTTGACGGCTTTTTAGAATCAGGACAATAACAAACAGATTCAAACCTATTAGCAGTACATTAAAAATAGTTTCCAGCATTTTGTTGACTTCGGCACGGAAAAAGATTATCCTTTAAGCAAGGGAGTTTCCTCCCCGCTTTATCCTGTTAGGCTTTTGATTGTATCAATCAAGGCTTTCAGGAGATTTATGATTGCCGTAGCAAGAACAATCTTTTCCACGGATCCGTTCTTGTTGCGGCTTTTCTTTTCCGTGCCATTGTCTTTCACCTCCTTTCCTTACCTTGTGATTATATTATACACTTTAAAGTTTATAATGTCAATACCAAATTGATAAATAAATAAAAAATATTTTTTTTTTTAAATCAAATATTGATATTATAAATTATATAGTGTATAATATAGCAAAAGGAGGCATTTACATGGCTTTAAGTGAAAGAATTAGGATATTGCTTGTTAAAAGAGGCAACATTTCAGAAGCGGAACTGGCCCGCCGGATAGGAGTAAGCCCGCAAAACCTCAACAATAAAATGAAGCGTGATAATTTTACCGAGAGAGATTTACAAAGAAATTGCTGCGGCGTTGGACTGCAGTTTTTCTGTAACTTTCACTTTAAACGACACGGGGAAATTGTATAGGCAGCTTCTAACCGCCTTTCATAAGGCGGTTCTTTTTTTTTTTGCCGCTTTTTATAAAAATGGGATAGCTTTGTTTCCCACAATATGATATTATAATCGTGAAAAAACCTGACGAAAGGGGATACATTATGAAAAAGACACGGGAATACTATAAAAGAATTGCTGGATCTGGGATATACAAAAGGAAGAAAACTCTCTAAAGAAGAAAAACAGTTGTTTATGAAACAACAACAATCAGGCAGTGCCCCTGATAATATTGTATGGGCATCTGATACTACGGATGATTTGTACGAAATAGAAGAACCAGACGGCGAAGAATTTATGAAGAAATCCCAGTTTCTTGTGATTCGCCATCTGCGCACAATTAAAAAGATGCCTTGTTTTTTATTGTGGTGCTAATCGCTATAGGATTGGGCATCTCTGCGCTCGCTGGATTTACTGCGATAACACAAGCTGCAAATGCAGATGTGTATAACAGCGTCCTATGATCTCATTTATATTGTCCACCATCGGGGCGTAATTTCTACGCCCGTCACGTCTCCATCCCAGTTGATCGTGTTTTCTCCCGGCTCCAGCACAGGGAAGGCCGCTGCAGAAATGGTGCTGTTTTTGTTTAAAGCGTCCTTAGAAGCGTCCTGCAGCTCAGAATCCAGTATTACATATTCATCCAATTCTGAAATCTGTACCGTATATGCGCCCATAAAGATTCCCTGGCTCCGTTTCCGCTGACCTTGATCAGCGGCAGGGCCGGGAACAGCTCGTTATAGAGGGTAACGGGGGGGAGGAATACAGCACAGGGATCTGGCCATCTTTCCGCCAGCGCTGGGGCTTGCAGATGAAAAGATATCGTAGAGCGCCCAAACAGGTTCATCACGTTTTCGATCTCCGTAGGCCCGAGTAGTATGCCATGCGAAAATATTCCGGGTCGTAGCTGTCTTCAAGCCGCTGGTAGCCTATTGGCTTCTGTAACCATTCCCGCACGGCTCTGGCTCCGGATGGAGTCTTGTACTGTTCAGCGTTGAAATATACCTCATAGTTCTGGGTGTAATTGTTATAGGCCCCGGAATCTATGAGCAGATCGCCGTTTCTGCCGGGAACCTGGATAGCCTCATAGCGACGGGATGGTCCCCGGCTGATTTGGGAACCTCTCCACCACCACATTGCAGGTGTAGGATGGAATACCAGCCCATACAATCATCGGAATACCGCCTCCTTCTGCATCACCTGCGTTCGCAGTTTATAAGCCATAGCGTCTGCCAGGGCGTTTTCATCCATGCCGGGAGCCGCATTGACCACAATGGAAAAATCCCCATAGGTTACGGAACGTCCCGCAGAGGAAGAAAATGCCGGATTCCCAAAGCCAACAGGCACAGAGAAGGGCTGCACGTTGGAAAGCACGGCGGCTCCGGCGTCCAGATCCCTTTGCAGCGTTGCGAGGGCGTCCTTCATGCTTTCATCCAGACCGATTTCAAACCCCTCTCCGGTATACCGGCCCAGCTCTTTCATGACGCGGGAAGGGGATTTGATTCCCATGGTTTTTCGCACCACGCCCAACACCGTTCCAGCTATATTTTGGGCAGCCCGCTTATTAGGCCAATATTGCTATTGATACCGTCCGCATAGCCCTGATTGGTGTCTTGACCAGCTTTTTTCCATTTCTTTTTTGCATCATCCGCATATTTTCGCATTATTTCTAAGCCTGTTTCCGTATAGCCTTCGAGCCCTTTTTGTATCCTTCTTCATATTCATTCAAATCTTCCAATGCATCGTCGTACTGTTCTTTCAGGATCCTTTTCTGTTCTTCGGCCGTTTCCCCCTGCTACATCCGCAGCAGTGATCAATGCACTGCTGCGATTTTCAAGGAGATCAATAACCTTTTGTGTGTTTCCTTCATAGAAGCTGCGGTGGCTGCATCATATAATTGGATGTCCTCATTATATTGAGCCATTTGACCTTCGTATTCTTGATATTGCTGCCATTTTTGGTCGAGGTTATCCATCTCCTGTTTGTACAGAATAGCATCCGCAACGCCGTTCTGATACAGCCAATCAATTCGATCCTGCGTGTATGTGTCCTTAAAATCCCCATATTCTTCATCTATTTTTTCTTTTGGTCAGACCATGCTTTATACGCCTCAAGATATTCTTTCTCGGCTGTTTGCCTATCCTTAATGGCCTGCGTGTATACCTCTTCTTGAGCTCCTTGCAATGCCTCGGCTTTCTTAATGTTGATCAGATTCACAATTTCATCCTGCATGGTTTTATACTGATTGATCTGATTCCCGGTCATGGTATACTCTGTGCCAAGAGCTTTGTTGAGTTCATTAAGAATAAAACTCGCCCGGTCCCTGTCTTTATCCGTTACCTTTCCGGTCTCGTCCGCCAAGGTTGTGAGTTCGTCATACAGGAGTTTAACAGAATCCAGCTGTTCTATTTCCGCACCAGCGGTATTATAGGCCGCCTCCCTTGTACTGTCATAGGAGGTCGTCAGGTTGTTCAGCACTTCTTCCCGCTTTTCATATTGTTCCTGCAGCAGTTTCTCTTCTTCCGTCTGCGCTGTAACGGCATTATATAGAAGCCCCATGGCAGTGACCAACAAACCTACAGAGGTAGCAACCACAGCTGCAGGATTCGCTTTCCACAAGCTGTTCAATATTCCCATAGGGCCTGTAGCACTACCTGCGTTTGCGGCCAAAGATTTCATATAACCAGAAACTTTTGAAACAACCTCAGCCGTTTTTCCATGCGGCGAATCCCGCCCTATTCCTTTGGATAGCACTAATAACGGCCCTTTATTTTCAACGATAAAATCAAACAAGTCCTTGATTACCGGTATCACTTCATCGGCAATGAAGTCTGCGGCATCATCAAGAATTTCCGTGAATTCATCGATATCGGAGTCGCTTACCATATCCCCAGCGGCTTTTTGCGATCTTATTGAACCCCTTCTGCAGGGAAGTGGAAACAGGGCTGAATTTCTTCGCCAGATCGGCGGTAATATCCTGAAAATCGGACGTGGCTTCGTTTGCGTCTACGATATCGTCGTTATTTTCCTGCCAGGCCTTTCCTGCTTCCGGAAGCCCCTGCTTTGCCAGAAATTTCAATACGATATTTGCCCGCTCCGTGTTGGTGTTGGCATCCTGCAAAGCGAGGTTAAAAATAATCCTCTGCCGTTTCGGCCTCTTGTACAGCCTTATTCCATTCCTCGTTGGCCTTTGTATTTTTTCAAAGTAACGCCGAAGGTTTCGCCTTCCAGAGATGCCCAGTTGAGAACGTCCGCAAAATTGCCCGTGACAGTCCCAGCCTGTATGGTTTCGTTGATGGATTCCGCCAGGCCGTCTATTGGTATGGAATCGCCGTAGGTGGCCCATGCGCCGATGGCGGCATTGGTCAGCTCAGTGAGCTTGTCCTGTTCCAGACCGATAGCCTGCAGGTTGGCGGTGGTGGTGGCGGCGGTCTGATCGTCTCCCAGTACACCGTATAGTGTTTTATATGTTTCTGCCGTTTCTTCTGCAGAATATCCGGCCCGCTCGCTGGATACTTCCAGAGAAGCCATGATCTTCCGGTATTCCTTGGTGCTCTCCGCCAGATCAGAGATGCTCCCGGCGAGGCTCTTCACACCCCTCTATAATGGTGCTGGACAAGAGTCCTGCCTTCAAGGCGTCCCCAAACCCGAAAGATGCCTGTTCTCCATCTTCCAGCTCTTCAGTCACATCTTCCACGCCATTTTCCAGATTGGAAAGATTGGACTTCATGCCGTTCAGAGTGCTTTTTAGCTTCGTTCAGCGCCTGCTCCCATTTCAGAGTCTGGGTTGCGCCGTCTCCGGAATTCCTTCGCGGCGGCTTCCACGCCTTTTTGGAGCATTTGGACTCGCTGATCCTGCACCTGAATCTGCTGGTTCAGAATCTTTGTTTGAGCCTCCAGCTTTTCCTGGCTGTCGGTGCTGTCATCGAAAGAAGAAGATACGGCCTTCATTTCCGATTCAAGGGTCTTAGCCTGTTGGATAATGTTATTCAGTTCTTTTCGAATTGGGATTCCCCGTCTATTCCAATTTTGGGCCCTATATTCACCGACATACCATCACCTCAAACTGAGAATATCTTCCATCCTCATAGATGGAGATTGCTTGATTTTTTCTGAACCGTTATATACAGCAAGGCAGGAAATCATATCGCACATTTCCCCATAGGTTGTGCATAGGATTTCCTGCCTCTGCATATGCAGCATGCGCCCGTAAAACAAGAACCATTGTAGGTTGAGCGTTATTTTTCCGCTGCTTTTTCCTTTTTTTTTGAAGCTTCCGTCTTGATTTTCTGCTCCGATAGGCAACCGCCCATAACCGAAGCAAGCTGCGCCTGGATGGGCTTGTATTCCAGGAGGGGAGATTTACCAGTTCCTGATACGTAAGAGGATGTGGGAATAGGATGGATCCTCATAACGTTTCTTCTCCTCCGCACCCCGGCTCATGGCTGCCAGCATCTTTGCGGCCGCCAGCATTGCTTTTCCCAGGAGGGAGTTGAAATAGCTCATCAATCCGGGAAAAATCCCCGTTCGGGCATGCCTCGCTGATCTCCGCAAACGCCCCCACGGTTAATTCCAGATCGTATTCGACTCCTTGTACTGTAATCTTTTGCATTACGTACCCTCCGTGATATTCAGCATGGCTTTGAGGACTTCCTCCGCCTCTGCCTCCATTGTCTGATCCTCCGCGAATTTTTTCCAGTTCCTGGCCGTTGAATCATCCCGCATAAGATCAACCGTAAGGGTCTGCGTCTGAAATTCTATACTCTCTTTCTGGGTATTGGCCTCCGTATTCGCTGTTTTGAAACGAGCTTTCGTCAGGACCATAGGGCAATAGGTTGTTACCCCATCGCTCATATAGCGGATGATGAAGCCCACTCCCACATAGGGGATCTGGACATTTTCCCCATAAGCGTATACATCCACGGTTTTGCTTTCACCATAACTGAGGCTTTCCGGTTCCGGAAGGCCATAGATAAAAGCTTCCGCTTCATTTAGAAGGCCGTCCACCACCAGATCAGCGGTTCCTCCTGTGAACACACCGGGAACGGTTTCTGCCTCCACATTGTCCGCATAGAACGGATTCGCGTCGCCAACCTCCGGGCTGATAGACACGCTTACGCCACGGGCAAGAGGCATTCCTTCGCTGTATGTAACGGTGCCGCCTGTGGCACTGTATTTTGCCACATATGGTTTGGAATAGCCAGTTATAACTTTTTCCTGCTGCTGCCATTCTTTTTCTCCTTTCGAGCAAAAAATAAGGGCGCTTACGCACCCTTATTTTTTTCTGCCTGTTTTATTTTTTCTTCTATTGCTTCCTGTCCCTTTTCAGAGCTTCATTTTGTGTTTGGCGAAGAGCCGGGCGGATGAAAGGTGACTTCTCTCGTACACTGCTACCGCTTTCCACAGATCGCGCTATAAGAACGTTGGGCTGGCCTTTTGGATATTTTCTGGTTTTTACTTTGTTGTATCCGTCAAACCCCAACTTTACATTGAGATATCCACGTTCGTTCTGCATAGGAGAGATTCGAAGCCTTCTTGTAACCCCTTCTTTTTCTGATATAGTAAGCTGCGCCTTCCGCCCTTGGCGATAGGCCTCAATCCCTTCTATATCTGGTTTGGCAGGTAAGGCCTCTATATTTTTCCGCACAGCATCCGCCACTGTGTTAGCCATGGCGTAGACACCTGCCCCAAGGATTTCTCTTGTGTTTTCCCTATTCTCTGCAGGTAGGCGGCATATTCATCCATACCGCGCATCGTCCATTTAGCCATAGGTTTCCCACGCCCATTCGTAATGGATTAGTTCCGTGTCCTCTTCATACTGCACGCTGTTTAGATACCAAGCGATTTCCCCGGACCGATCCAGCGCTTGCGGGACGGATTCCATCAGCGGATCCCCGTCTTCTAAGGTATAGAGGTCAATCGTACCCGTATACGCCCGCTCTATATGCCTGTTCCCAGCTTCCAGATCATTTGCTCCATCCTCTTGCCACACAATATATGGAGGATTGGCGTTTGGCTCCGCCGCATAATGATAGACTCGAGATGTGAGGCCCAACAGCGCGTTTTTGATTGTATCAAGGCTCATCTACGGCATCCAACCTTTCTAGAGTGAGATCAGTAACTGGTTGCCCGTCCTCATCCGTGATCTGCTGCACCTGTAGTATTTTATAATATCCTGCATCTGCAGCATCTAGCGAGGGATAGAGCTGACATCTGTCAGGTGGAAATTCAGAATTTCGCTGGATCTCTATCAGCAGATCAGCCCGGTCATCCTGGGCCTTTGCTGTCCAATACCTGGAAATTCCCACCGTTTTGTTCCCATAATAGCTTTTATAATATTCCTGATCATAAACGATGACCGGCTTTGATCCGGCAGGGGAAATATTTCTTCCCTGCCAGATCACAGCTATTCGGAATCCAACAGCATTCAACCACCTGCCTTTTCGCTGAATATGCGGTTATTAAGAGCCCATCTAAGCATACGTGGCATCCCTTCATTGGTAGCTCGTTTCCGGAAGAGATAGGCAGCATACATCACAATAAGCTGCCCGTCCTCCGGGCTATATGGTTCTGTTACAGAAGCTCCTTCTCTCCGTATCAGCTGAATTGCAGTATCGATAAGGTGAGTAAGCTGTGCAAGCCGGGTCTCATCCGGCATAAGCTGGTTCAAGTCAGCCTGCAGCAGCTTCAGAAGATCGGCTTGCGTCAATGCTTACACCTCCGATCAGCCGCCTGAGGCTTTAGTCACAGAAACAGTATATACGCGCACGGCGTTGCCCTGGGTAACGGTAACCGCGAGAGGATGTGCGGTGTTGTCCGCCAGCCAGGTGACCGTTCCACCATTGCGAACATTGGAGCCGTTATAGCTGATTGCAACCTTCGCTCCGGCCTGAGATGGGGTCGCTTCGATTTTAGCAGTGGCGGTGGAGGCGGTGAGAGTATAGGAATAAGTCGTAGAAGAGAATGTAGGAGTGAGAGACTGGGAGCCCACGGCCAGTGCAATAAGCTGAGCGTCATTGGCAGTATCAGCCGGAAAGTCCGTGGCAGTAGTCACAGCATTTCCGTTAATATTAATGGCCACAAACGCCCCAGGAATGATGGGGGTACCATCAGCTCTCTCTTTTCCCTTGAATACCGTGTTGTCCTGAATAAACTGGCATTCTCTCGACATTTCGATCGTGCTGCCGCTGCGCTGCGCCCAGAGATACAGGTCACCGTAGCCGCCGATAATATCACCATCAGGGATAAATTCCAGGATATCCACGTCTCCGCCCACGATAGGAAGCGTGCCAAACAGATTGGCCACGATATCGCCGGTAGCGGTAAAGGTAATCAGCTTAGATTTGAGCAGGGAATAAGTCTTACTGTTCATGGCCCAGAATTGATTACCGCGGGAATATCTTGTGAAGGTATTGCCGGTTGCCAGCATCAAAGCAGACCAGAAGGCTGCCCCGGTCAATTCATCATCAAGCTGAATGACGTTACTGGTGTGCAAATCTTCCCATTCGGGCGCAGTGGCGGGATAGTCAGCGGGTTTGGAGGTCTGGGCCAGTCTAGTCACAATACCCATGGGCATCTTGTAAGAAGCACCCTTGCCATATAGAATGGCTTTGTCTTTAGATAAACCAAGGGACTCAGAAATCATCTCAATTACCCACGCGGATAGGTCAATATCGGAATCTTCCAGGGTCGAATTGCACACCGGGATATATCCAGCTACCTTATATCCATCTACAGTAATCTGGCCAAAAGAGAGGGTCAGCTCGTTAATAGCTGCGCACATCTCCGTCCATACAGCTTCGGGTGCAATACCGGCAATGGTTTGCCGTGCCTGGCCGCTAACATTGCGGACCCGCACTCGGTTAATCAGTTTGGAATACCGGTACATATTCTCAGAGATAAGATCCAAGAATACGATAGGGATAGTCAAATCGACGCCGGTAATTGCTCTCTGCTGCCGACCCATCTCCCGGAATTGTGCCAAGAAATCTTTAACCTCGGGCTGGCTTACAATCTCCTGTCGACGCTCCATGGGAAGCGCATCAAAGGCCCGTACGTGCATCGGCAGGCTACGGATATTGATATCAGGCATAGTTTTTTCCTTCCTTTCGATATGTGTAAAATCAGGTTTGCGCCTCGTTGGCGCTTCTGCTTCTGCAGCTTCCAGTTCTGCCTCTAACCCTTCAATTTCAGAAGAGAGAACATTCTTTGCTTCCTCGTGAAGCTTCTTTTCTGATTCGTATTTCTCCACTTCTTCCGAAACCACTTGCTCTTGTTCGTTGGTCTCCGCCTCATTGATAGCGGTTTCTAACTCTTCTTCTCGTGTTTGGAATTCGGCATCCTTTTTGCGCAGCTCTTCAAGCTCTGCTCTTTTTTTATCGATGCTGCGACGCAACATCATGGTTTTCAGTGCCATTTCATTCTCCTTTCAGGCGAGCCATCATCTTTTCTCGCCATTGACTGCGTTTCTGTTCCTGTGCTTTTGCAAGTTTCTCCCGGGCGGTTTCCAGCTGTTCTCTAGCCCGGGCTGTGATGCTGGTCTGCGCGTATGCGGGGAACGTGCAGGGGGAAACCTCATAGAGCGGGTATACTTCCATGATGCGGGTCCTGTAGGTGCCGTCCTCATCCCAGCTTTCCTCCATCCGGGAAATCTCGAAGCCGAAGCTGCAACCCTTTACATCACCTCTGTCCACACGAGCATATGCGTTTTTAGCGTCCTGGTCGTTTTCGTTGATTTCCACATCCCCCAAGAGGCCGCGGGCATCCTCCCGTAGCTCTGCCGTATGGTTCTCCGTACTTCCCAGAACTATATTTGTATCGTGGTTCCACAGCACCTTCACATCTTGCCCACTTCTGAGTGCACGGTCAAAGGCCCCTGGGGCGATGGTCTCTACCCATCCGGGAACGACCTCATAGGGCTGGTCAAATACGGAGAAATATCCTCCATTCTCCGCTTTTCCTTCTTCCTCACGGATTTTCATTTCTTCCATTCGCACGGTTCTATGCTCCACTTTGTTCACCTCCATTCAATTTTGACTGGTCGCCGAGCTTATCCGCCGGCACGTAATTTTCCAATGCCAGCAAGTCGTTCATATCGGAATCCGGCGGCATGTTTACCCAACTGCGCCATTCATTTCTGCGGAGCGCCATCCTGTCCACCATCTCCGCCCCTGCCTGTACCATTTCAGTGATCGAGTAATTGTATAAACTCCATGGGTTGAATCTAAAGAACCAATTAGGGCTGTAGAGCAGTTTTTTGTCAGTTCCTGCTCAATATTTTTAGCGATAGGCATAATGGTGGAATTGATAAAATTGTTCCAAGCGTCCCGCTGGAAATCCCCGATTCCCAGAACAAATGGCGGCACACCCAAAATAGCGGCCACCGTTCGTTTATCCAGCTGCACAAAATCCGCCAGGGCCAGATCCGACAGGCTGAGGGGACGTACCTGTTCCACGCTGAACTGCTCCGCCGGTATCAGCCAGGGCTCCCCAGCCTGCGCAGTATCGATATATTCCGACAAGAGCCTCCTGCGGCCCTCCGGGCTGGAGAATTCCTCCGTGAGGGCATCCACTTTCACGATGATAGACGGCTTCCATTTTGAGGACATAAAGCCCTTTTCCGTGGCCGCTGCCTGTTTCAGGTTGTTAGCCACATCTGCAAGCGCCACCCTGTAGCCCTCTCCCTTCCACGGGTAATAGCTCCCGGGGTTCAGGACAAAATGGAGAACGTCCTCCGGATCATACTCCTGCCCTGCAAGTATCACCCGGTAATTCCATACTCCTTCCGGCACAAACGATATAAAAGCCGGAGGGACCGGCTTCAGGTCGCGCAAAATCCCGCGCTTCGTTTCAGGCCATACAACGGCATTTCCGTCTCCTTCCAGCATCAGGGGTTTTACGATCCAATGCACAAAGGCCGCTCGGGTCATGTTACTGTTCGGTTCTATATCCACCTTCCGGCTCAATTCATTTTTTATACGGATATCCCCCGTCTCCGGTATTTTCCATCAGGTGGATGGTCATACTTGCAATCAAACGGGCGATGGTGTCCACCGCCGTGCAGATTTCCGGATTGTGTGATAGACTGGTATATCCTCGGCATTCCAGTGTTTCCCAGCCGTCGCTCGTCATAAAAGCCACGCTGCGTTTTTGTGCAGGCTCCGCTCGTGGAGATGGCCTGCTTCTTTTTTTCTTGCTCATTTTTCACCCCACCATTTCTTTGCCGCTTTGCTTCGATCCAGATTTTCCAGATACCGAATACAGGCAAATACTGAAGCATCAAACAAATCAATGCGATGCTCCGGTTGTACTTTCTCGTATTGAATCATATCGTCTGTCTTTTTCCACGGCGGATACATTTTCTACGCAGTATTCAAATGCCTCCGAATGTAAATAAAAAAAGAGCGCCGTTTTTAGCGCTCTGTTCGATATACCGGAATCCTTCCGACTTTTTTATAGTAATATTGCGGTTGGTCTATAATTTTAAATCCTGACTCTTTCATTCCGATGAAGTATTCCCGGCAAAATTTTCTATCATGGCCCACCTGGCGAATCTTGAACCCCATTTTTCGCATATCCACAAACCAGTTGACTACATCCGCATGGTTGACCGTGGGAGAGTTGCACAGTGTCAGCCAGCCATCTTCCGCCCAACCGAAAAGAGGGATGTTGTCCTGCTCGGCCTTGATATGCGCCGCCACCACCGGAAAAAATGCATGGGTGACGATAATATCCACGCCCTGGTAATGGCCGAACAGGGCTGCCGCCGTCAGGTCATGCAGTTTGGAAAGGTCGGCGCCCCCGTACCAATCTATGGGTAGCTTTGCAAGCTGTTCCAGCGTCCAACTATGAGAAGCGTCGCTCTTCCGGAATTCTTCGATATCAAAGTAGGCCCTTAGGGCGTTGCTGTATACATTCAGGCTTTTGGCAAAAAAATCCTTGCGCTGCTGCGGGTCGTTTTGGGCTTGGAGGCTATCGTTCAGGATTTCCTCTGGGCGGATGGTCACGGCGTATCTGGGGTTTGCCATTTCGTGGATTTTCGGGTCGGTAAAATCCACCGTCCCGTCTTTTACTCCCTCCGGAGCGCAGCACATAAAGATAAAATACTGCTCATCCCGCACCGTGCCGTCCAACACCTTGCGGCAGTATTTGAGCCGCTGGCCCAGAAAGGCCTGTTCATTGTCTCCGGCTGTGGAGATACCAATCAATAATTTATTGGTGTAGGCCTTCTGTGCTTCTTTAAAGAGGTTGTACTGCTTGGGCTGTTTCAGAGCATGGATTTCATCCACGATACAGATATTCGCATTAAGGCTGTCTTGGCTGTCGGGGTTTGCCGCCAGTGCCCGGATGAAAAATGAGCCGTCTCCCACATCCGCTGTGAGGCTGTGCTCATTGTTATTATCGATGATCTTTGTGGATCCTCCATCCTTGGCATCTTCGCCCATCCGTTTGATGTTGTAGCTCAGGAAATTGAATGTTTCCAGAGACTGCATCAATGCGGCGGACGCTATATACATCTTGGAACCAGACCGCCTATACCACAAGGACAGCGACCAGGCCAAGGCTCCCGCAAAAGAGGTCTTGCCCTGCTTTCTCGGCACAAACAGCAACGCTTCGTGGAACCGAACTGTACCTGTCTTTTTCAATTTAAATCCCATTAAGTTATACACAATAAACTTCTGCCATGGTTCCAGAAGAAAAGGTTTTCCTCGAAGAGGAGTGCCGTCCAGTTTTTCCCCCTGTTGGTGGCATAAAGTTTTTTCTATGATTTGGATACAGAACTCGGGCGCTCTGGCATCCATTTCATATTCTGGGTTCTCCAGATCTCGAAAAAATCGGCTGACGGCTTCTTTCAGTTCTTTGCACGCGATCTTCTTTCCGTCCCGTATAGTTTCGGCGTACTCCAGCACCTGCGGCCAGTTTTTCCCTTTAATTGGTTTCAAGACTTGCCAACGCCGCGGCCAAGCCGCCCGGCTTCTCCTTTTTCGGTGTATCACCGGTCATCTTTTTATAGCTGGATGGCGTTAGTCCCAGCTCGCGCCAGTACGCCAGGGCGCTTTTATTTAGATCATCCCACAGGATAAGCAAGGGGTTTTTGTCATGTTTGTGGATCCTCCCTTATTTGTATATTTGACGACGGAATATCCACCGGAGGATTTGAATTCTTTGAAGGTTTTATCTCGCTGTTCTAATATTCCGGCCAATGTTTCAACCGCCGGATTATACGCGTCTTTCTGTATGTTCAATGCATTCATTTGGTCGAGTATAAGTTTTTTCCATTTAGATTTTGTCATTTGTCACACCCCTTTATCTGGAATTTCTCTCAGAGTTGGATTTGTTCAGAAGATCTTTTTTGACGTTAAATATGAGAGCCTAATAAAATTTTTCTTCTCCCTGGCTATTTACTCCCAAATCTAAAGTTTTTTCTATATATCGGATGTATAGGAGCATTGTATTCATATAACGCCGCTGCATCTTCAAAATATAATAGCGGATGACATACTGTTACTTCTCCCATAGATTCACTGTAAAGAGAGCCGTGTATATTGGCAGCTCTTCGCCTTCGGCGGCTTTCCATTAACTCTTGCCCCGACAAACTAAATCTTTATCTTCAGCATATTTTCTTACCGCATCAAAACACTCCCCGATTTTTCGAACGCAACCTTTTGTTGTTCTGCAAAAATCAAAGGAATGTCCGGCAAATATCGAATCAATGGACGATTGAGCTTTTCGTTACAGCCTCACACGTCTCTCGTTCCTGGGAAAGAGGCATCGGATAAATGTGTCCACATTTGAACTCTTTCCACACATTCGTGCCGCATCGTCTACAATGAGCTCATAGCTACGCTGTCCTTACATCCGCTGAGCGCCAGATAGGGGGAATGAGCATTTTCGAATGCTTTCACGCAAATTTCCAGAGCTTTTTTCCTTCTGCGATAACTGCTACAGACATCTTAGAACAGCAATTCTTCCCACATTCAAAAATCTTCTATTGTCATAGTCCATCCTTTACAGGAACATAGCAGCGCCTAAAATTTAGCTCCTTCCAGTATGGCGGCTTTGTTTGCATAATCCATTATCGGATATCCTGATAGATCACGGGTGGTTTCTTCTAATAGCCCTCTACCGGGCGCATCGGTCCGCTCAGTTATAGACTATACTATCGCGAATTTGTCCCCGTATACTGTTTGGTAATTACAGAATTTTCCATATGCAGTAGAATAGTCTGGAAATAACTGCCGGTGCTGGCTGTTTTCTCAATATGGATACAGAACCCAAACAATTTGGCCATTTAATTTTCATCATTCTTCGCCGTTTCTCCCTGCATCTTTTCTCTCTGGATCCTTTCTCTTACTAGCATAATCAGATACAGAGATTCTCTTTCCAAAGCATTGCAACAAATCATCGTTTTCAAAAATCGCTTGTCCGATAATCTTTCACTCCATCCGAGATTATAAGCTCTCCGGTATCTTTGAATAATACAGGGTCCCAGGTGTCTAAATATTTAGGTTTAATGCTTTCTATTTTCAAACTCTTACAAATTCCTGGACCAAATTCCGCCATATTGCTGCTTTTGAGACAAGCTGCACGAATATAAGAGGAGAATCTATCCCAGTTTCAATCCCATTTAGAAGGCTTTTGCAGCGTCCTCTGCTTTTATACATTGCGGCTTATAGTATCGAGTGCGGCTTCCACGCCTGCTTTATACTGTTAGTATCGATTTATACAGCATATCGCTTCCTCCTCCGTCATGTCTCGCTTCTGCCCGCAGTACAGTGGTGTTGTATTTCACGAGACATTTTTAATTTCAACTTTTCAAGCATCCTTAGTGCTTTTATTCCTACTTTTTCAGTGCTTGGATAGTGTTTCTGCTTTAGCCCGTCTTTGTGCACCCTAATGTTTGAAGAGTGATTCTACCGAAATCAAAAGTCTTGCTCATCCTATCCATGGCTTGACGTATATATGGATTCACGTCTCTAAATTCACAGAAAAACTTGTTATTGCTATAATTTCGTTTGACTTTGCAAAATAGATGTTTTCTGAGTGGTTATGATTACAAAAAGAAATGGAACTGTTTGATTAAATGAGCTGAGTGCATGATTCTTAGATGAATTCATTATTAATTCTATGAAATGCAAACTGAATAAAATCAGCGCATTGCCCAGCACATATTGGCCTACATATCCCCAATCTGTAAAAATTAGGAAACTATTTTTTGATCAGAACGCACATTTGCTCTTTATTACAGCATTTACAAATAAAATTGCAGTTCGGTATCATGTTTTATTTTTACCCTTTACTATAATGTTTCCATCGTTCTGTACTCGATCTTTTCACGTTTTCGTAAACAGCATTTTTATCTTCATACTACCTGGCCGATTCCATTATGGTTTTTCCATTCGCAGCACTTTTCTTTGCAATTCCGATTTTCATGTTTAATGATACACAAAAGCCGGTTCTTTTCTGATCGCTTTCAGTTTTTCAACCTTTTTGCGGCGCATGTCTCATTAGCACCAGCGCGGTTTTCGCTAACACTTGGGCGCAATATTTCTCCACCGCCAGAACGATATGGGAGGCTGCATTCGCCGCCTCACCAATTTTACGAGAAATCTACTGTGGGGCACTGCAGACCATTTATCCAATTGTATACAGATGTTATAGATACTCCGCACAACTCCGCAAACACCTTGCACGTTATACCCGATCTGCTTTCGTAAGTTACTTTACTACGGCAGCCGCCGTTTCCGGGGTCATGGTTCTTCCTCCTTACCTACCGCCGGGGCCCTCTTGATCTTGTCATCACCGCCGCCCTCGCGAACTGCTCTGCTCGGTCGGTCTGTGGTCGGCTCTGTTTCGCCCATGAGCAGAGCAGGCGGCTTATAAGGTCACGAGGCGGGCGGCGGGGTGAGGTGGGTAAGTGCTCCACCAAGATATTCTGTAATGTTCAATGACTTCTTATTTCGGGTCTGTACGCTTAGCTTGTAAATGATGAGGTCAAGCATCATCGTTGCTTCATCCAATCTCCACTTGCCATCTTTCCAACCTTCATCCTTTTCAATAAATCAAATATCCTACAGCTTTGTCCCGTGAGGGAGCTCCACAATTGGGGCAAAAAGTTCAAATTGTGAGAACTGCCCAGAATACCATATATTTGGAACATCAAGTATTCACATGGCTTTCATTGTTTTCAGTGGTATTTTTTTGGCGTTTCCTGTCAATCATGTGGCATCTTTCACTTCCTCTGCTCTTATTGAATTTCAAATTAGAGATATCCTCATAAAAACGGTCTTTTGACCGCTTGGACTGTAACATAGCCATTTCATAACTGATTTTCTCCACATCATATCTTATCATGCATCAATCTCCAATCACCATCTGCGGCCTCAAGTGGACAACCACACAGGGATTTATAATTTGGCAAAGACATAAATCAAAGCCCATTTTCCTTTAGCAGCAACAAATATCGTTCATACAATATGCGCATCATTCCACTACTCCACCGCCGATGTAAGGGCCATATAATTCGCCAGTGGTATGCGCTCTTTTAGTCTTCTCGGCCTAACAAGCTATGAACTTGATCGGTATGGTCGATGCTAACAAAACATCTCTCTCGTTCAGTTAACCATTTTGAAAGCGCCTCCGAACAGAACCAATGTATTAGTGTCCCGTAATGACTTCTATCCATTTAATATTCTTCCGTATCATGAAACAGATCTCTTTCAGGCAGACAACCAATCTTAATCATCCTTGTTAGTGCGGGCTCATTTATGCGGAATTCCAAAATGACCGGCTGTCTGAAACTCTCCAGCCGATACCTGCCGCCTGCAAGCGCAGGTATTCCTTGAATCCGATCCGACATTTGGCCTCACTTGTCAGGTTGCCTTTTATCAAATCTCTCTAATCAACGAGAACCCGCCGCCCAGTTAACTATTCCAGTATCGTTAAGAGAGATGGTTGCGTACTGCTTGTTGGTATTGTTCTTGATGAACACACAAAATCCTCATCACAATCACTGATGATGAATGCTCCACAGACATCCGATATCCGTCAACAGCATTGCCACGACCTGATTGTCTTTCGCATGGAACTCAATTTGATGCACTGATCGTTGTGATGGTCACTATCACTCAAAAAGACTTGGTTGCGCAATCAGCCGGTTCAAGTCATTAGTATAAATTTTGCCGATTTCATGTGTTTCCCTCCATTTTGAATTTCATCTCAGAATCGGCGCGCGGGTGTTCCACCTTCAATAGTCCTCTATTTTCACCATTTTAAGCATATCACACACACTACGCTATATTTCCCCACTCAATTTCACTTCTACCATTTCGCACACGGAATTAAGCGCCCCGCGTCCGTCAGCCAGCAACGCTGCTATCGCCCATCGGGCGGCGCGGATATCATTGAATTAACCCTCACAAATAAGCGTCGCCGCTTCATTTCCGCTGGACGATAAGCCTGCCCAGGCAGTAGCCTTTCCCACGCAACCTGCAAAGCTTTTACACTTCAAATCCATAACTGCTTCAAATCACAACCATACACCGCACGCAAAGTAGTTCCGCTACCCCGCAGGGTCTATCCCATCTCCAGGATCGGTATAGTGGAGATCAGCTGTTTCAACAGTTTTATGACTTTTTAGTTGGATAATTCATGTTAAATTAAACTCCATGAGACAATTCATTACCATGTTTCCATCATTGCGGAATTTTGGGAGCTTATCCCTATAAAGCACTAAAGCCGTATTCAATGGCCCCCTACAATTTTCATGTGGCCTTTAACACTGAGCGGAAGAATTGCAAAATACCAGTGGGATATAATGCCGGAATCCATATCTCCGGCATATTCGATCACTGTATTCAATTGCTGAAAAGATTAACCACCAAATCCATAGGGCTTTTCTTTTTCTTTGTCTTTTTCAGAAGCCAGTTGCAGAGTGAAGTACTCCGCGATGTTAAGTGGTGTCCGTTCAACGCTTTTCCGAGCTTTGGCTTTAACAGTTTTATTGTCATCTCCATTCGGGGCTGCTGAGGCGTATGCGTTTATTCCTATGTTGTATGGGATATCATTTCATTACAAGCTGGGATTTGGGAATGTTATACCGCTTATAATTTTGATTCGTCGTTATACGTAGCGGGTCGGTTTTTCCCACGGAATATCCGATTTCTTATCTATCCCTCCACAAATCGCCATCGCCTTTAGTTAATGTCACAATCTGCTTTCTGGCCGCACAGATGTAAGATATCCATTCGTGCGGGCGAATGGAATCTCCAGCCGTCCCTTCTCGGACGGCGGTAATGAAATATCCATCAGGATGTATGTACTCCACTTTCGCCAGACACTTCCGACTATATCCAGTCTCACACTTTGCGCCATGCCGGATCTTCCTGCGTTGACAATTTTGACGCTCTTTTTTCGTTGGCCTTTCTCCGTTTCGGAGCATCAGCAGATTTTCCGTCAGGTTTTTCCATGACTTTTAGCGCCAATTCCTCCATGAATCTACCCTGGGATTTTCCGGTCTACAGCCGTTAAGTCATCCGTCTGTTATATAAGCGGCAATATGAGGATACGCCACTAAATGCGTCCTGAATGGCGTTGCAGCAAATGCTATGTGCGTTATCGAAGGATTCTTTTTGCCGGGTGTGCATGATAACGGGCCTTGTAAAATCGACCGCCGGTTACTGTAGCAAACTTGCCAAGGCTATTGTGTGCTGCACCTGCTTCATAGCGGCCGCCTTGTATCAGCTTTCCCTTTCCGCATCTATGTACTCATTCAGGCCGGGCAAAGGTGCCTTTATCACGTATTTCATGATTTAACCTCTATTTCCCACCCAAACTCAGGCAGAACCCTTTCGTCCTTTCGTAGATTCTTGAACCACAGCTTCATCTATGGACATAAGGCCTTCTATATTTGAGACACAATGGTGTAACCATTTATCGATAGTTGATGATCTCAAACCAAGTTGATATCTCCCGCAGAGGAGCCTTCTTTCTCGAAATCATCTGTAGGAGTCTTAAGCAGATCATCCATACAGTACACATTCTTTCCATGGACGTATACAAGATTCATACGACGGTCGTTTACTACAGCCTTCAGCTTTGCAGACTCATCTTTCCACAACATATCGGACGGATTTCCCCCTTCAACCAGCGCCAAAGCTGTGCAGATATGCGTTCCCTATGCCGGGCTGGCCCTGGCAAAAACCAGATCCGCAGATCCTCAAGACCACATAGCTCTGTTTTCTTCCCGCCAGGAAGATTTGCAGATAAACGTAATCAAATAGATCCTTTCCATCAGCTTTCCAGACCGCTTGCTTTCAGCCTCCACAACGATTCCCGGTTACCATGCACTCGGCGCATTCATCATCTTTCAGGTTATAGACAACATTTTTGCATACCGGGCAGTCATATCCATCCAGTTTCCGGGAGGCGTTGTCGCAGTGTGCTGATGTTCAGTGTTCGCCGTATTGCGGTACTCGACGCTCCTGCGCCCAGTATATTCGGAGTATTGCTGCTTCTTTCTCCATACCCTTTTCCTCCTTTTTCCTGTGTGCGAGAGAGCACGCGTTCACAATCTCAGGATCCTGCCCTTGTTTTCCTTTCTGGGGATTCCCAGCCATCCACACATATTTCTAAAGCTTTCCTGCCATATCCACAAGGATAGAGTTTTTTATTCGAATTATTTGGCTTTCGTTCACTGGATATTCGCTGCTGCGTCTTTCGGGAGGAGAGAAAGAAATATCGATCTGGCTGTCTCCTGCGTAACGGTGCAGCCTATATATCACTTTGCTTTCTTTCTGCTGCTGCTGGGGTTTCCGGGGGAATTTACCGGTTCC
>VOFB01001429.1_pt1 | contig 40879 bp, 67 predicted proteins | sample 5384141 | NCBI WGS metagenome assembly VOFB01 (sample SAMN12384721, study PRJNA508395) | human gut metagenome | isolation source: healthy gut A | host: Homo sapiens
TTTTTCCAGTTTTCCATAGTTGTACACTCCTTATATTTCATCAATTTAGTTGCTTTTTTGTCTTCACCTATAGTATCATAGCTTTCAGATATATTCCAGTGGTGAATTTAATCAGTTATATTGATATATTTTAATAGAGCATAATCAAAACAGGTTTTCAAAGTACGTTTCGCAATGGTTTTCGTTGCGACAAGAGGAAATTCCCGGATTACTTCATCTCCAAGATAACACTTCATAATCCCAAGACGGGTATTCTCCTGACAGGTGCATGGACCTTATCTGTCAGGTAGTATCGAATCGAAATATCCTCTTTTTTGGTTCATTAAAAGGCGGAATGGTTCTGTATTTGCACGAACTTCCAGCCGGACAGGATCAGAAGAGGATAGTTCATTTTATTTTCAATGCCGTTCTGTACCAGTACAAAGTGTGGGGCTGCTTTCACTTGAAAATCGCGATAAACATAATTTTCTAATCCGTAGGTCATTAATTTTTTTGTATCCATCCATTTATAATTTCTGTTATTAGGCCAGCCGCATGCCAGTAAAGCAACGATAAAGTCCTGTCATCCCGCTGCAATGCCCCCACATAACAATATCCGGCATCCGCAGTAAAACCGGTCTTACCGGTAAGAGCACCCTCCATCATATTAAGGAACGCATTGTGGTTATTACAGGAATAAGAAAAATTCTTTTCGCAGTCCTGAAAAGAATACTGCATGGTGCGGGTGATTTTCAAAAGGCCTCACGCTGGGGCGAAACCATAATGCAGTAACGCAGGATCAGTGCAAGTTCCCGGGCTGTAGTATGATGATTGCTTTGAGAATCCTGTGCATCCAATCCATTGGGAGAAATGAAATATGTATTTTTACATCCTATTTCTTCGGCTTTCTGATTCATCCTTTGCACAAAAGCTTCTACACTGCCATCAATTCCCTCCCGCTATTGCAACGGCAGCGTCATTATGTGACTCCAGCATAAGGAATAAAGAAGATCTTTTAAATAAAAAGACTGTCCTTCTGTCATTCCAAGATGGACTTTTGGCTGGGAGGCTGCTTGAAAACTGACAGTGATCTTCGAGATGGATCAGATGCTTCGAGAGCAAGAATACACGTCATGATCTTCGTTGTACTCGCCATAGGACGTGGATCGGATCCATTTTTCTCAAATAAAATACGTCCGCTGTCTCCGTCCATAAGGACGGCTGAACGGGCGTATAATTTAAAGATTCACCGGCATCCGTATAGACAGTAAGATCATCGCTTACTGATTCCTTTGCAATCACCTGTAAAGATGGATTGAGAGTCATCAGGATCATTACTGATACGATCAGCCAGTAACAAATTTTTCTCCGATAAAATAATCTGACTTTTGCCACTGCTCCAACTCCGTTACAGAATTGTCTTGTCATTATTTTATGTATCCAGTCTGAAAATCAGACCGTATAAAAGAAGAAACTGCTTGCGTAACTAAAAATCAGATATCAAGTTTTAACTTGGCCTCGTCTTCTGCTTCTTCTTTAAAATGCTCAATCTGTTCAGGAGCAAGAGATGGAAGATCATCAAGAGACTGAACACTGAAACGCCGAAGAAATTCCTCGGTTGTCCCAAATAAAATAGGTCTGCCAGGGCATCCATCCGTCCGACTTCTTCCACTAGTCCATATTCCACCAGCTTATTGACAGCATGATCAGATTTTACCCCGCGGATCTTTTCAATTTCCAGTTTGGTTACCGGCTGACGGTATGCAATGATCGAGAGCGTCTCAGCATAACATCCGTGAGTACATACCTCTTAGGTTGTCTGGCAATGCGGATGAGATAATCATAGTATTCTTTTTTTGTACATAACTGGAATGAATGATCCAGCTCAATAATCCGGATACCGCGGTTCTGCTTTTCATAAGCAGTCATCATATCAGAAACGATTCCACGGGTCGTAGGTTCATCCTGTTCAATCGCTGCTGCAATCTTACTCAGTTCCACTGATTCCCCCATTGTGAACAGAATCGCTTCGATCGCTGCCTGAAGCTTCTTTGTATTCATCTGCTTCTCCTATCCTTTCAATCATGATCTCTCCACAGGTATTTTCCTGCTCTACGTGAATCTCTCCCAGCTTCATCATTTCCAGGATTGCAAGAAAAGTAACAACGATATGCATCTTACTCTTCTGTTCCAAAAGAAGCTGCCTGAAACTGAACCTCTTATGCTGACGCATATATTCATGAACATAGACAAATTTATCTGAAAGAGAAACCTCTTCTTTTTCAATCTTTCCGAATTTACTCCTGACCGGATCAATCTTTTCAGCCTGACGCTTCATGATCTCACGGAACACTTCTCCTAATTTAGCCATAGTGAGATCTCCAAGAAGCTGATCCAGGTCTACTGGTTCTGCGTATTCAAGAATCTCTTCCGGAATATCCGGAGATTTATACATAACCTGACCCGAATCCAGTTCACGGTCTTTCAGTTCAAATGCCATATACTTGTACATCTTATATTGAAGGAGCTGTTCCACAAGCTCCTGACGCGGATCTTCTTCCTCTCCTTCCTCATTCACTTCTTTCGGAAGCAGCATGCGGCATTTGATATCCAGAAGCGTCGCCGCCATCACAAGAAATTCACTCATGACATTCAGATCTTCATGCTGCATCCCCTGATATATTCAAGATACTGATTTGTAATCTCGACAATCGGAATATCATAAATACTTACTTTATTTTTATCCAACAAATGAAGCAGAAGATCCAGGGGACCTTCGAATACTTCTAACTTTACCGGTATACCCATTTTTCCCTCTTGTCATTTCTGTGCTTAAAAGCATGATCTGAAGTACTTGCAGATTTTCCCGTGCATATTTCCGTGAAAAATCCCAAAATACCATAACATGAATATTATAGGGGAAAAAAAGGAATTTTGACAACGGCTTTTTCACCTTTCATCATTCCGGCTATTCAAAATTATTTCTTATTTTCCGATCTTTTCAGGCAGATGGACACGACTTCAGGCTGATTAAAAAGCCGAATATTGATTGTATGCGTTCCAAGTCCACGGCTGACAATGATGGTCTGTTCTCCTTCTTTCGTCATTTCACCAGAGTATTTTGGAAAAAGGAAGGCTTGTGGGGTGATTACTCACCAATTCCGGGAAGTCGCATCACTCCACCGTGGAGATGACCGGATAAAATAAGATCAGCCCCCATTCTTTATAAGCATTCATATAAGCTGGATTATGGGCAAGTAAAATGCGGTAAACTGAATCTTCAGTAACCGAAACACTATCTTTATGGAGATATTCTGCAATATCAGAAACCTGGATCGGAAGTTTTTTCAGCTTTTTATACGATGCGGATGGAAGTTCCACACCCGAAATTTCCAGGAGAACCGTTCCTGCTTCAATCCGGCAGCTTCCATTTTCCAAAAAAAAGAACACCCCTGTCTTTCAACTGTTGCCGGTAGTCGGCATAGGAAGCCTGATAGATCTCAGGGTTTTCCCTCATACGCTGCTCGTGGTTTCCTGTCGCGTAAAGCACCGGAGCAATTTCGGGTAACTGACTGGTAAAATCAAGTGCAATATCATAGGAGGCATCTTCCTTGCGGACGAGCATATCTCCACCGATTAAAAATAAGGTCCGGCTTTTCATTGCGGATAGCCTGTAGCAGAGGTTCATTTTCTCACCATAAACCCGATTATGAAGATCACTTAGAAAAATCAGATTCAGATCCCTGCTGAATCCTTTAAATTTTTGTGATTCAATCGTGTAGTGAGTTATCCGGAAATGATGGAGTTCCCGATAAATCTCCAATCCAAGCAGTCCCCTGCGATCAGAATAAAAAAGAAAAATAATCATTGGTATATTCATAAATGTCTCACTCTCCTGTCTCTGCATCCCGGCAGCAGATAAAATGATTATAAATCACATTCCCTTTCGAGGACAAGAAAAATATAAAGATTCTCTGGCAGAGTTTCCCGGAAAATATGATAAGTATTCTTTATAGTGCAATCCAGTAAAGAGCTTTTCTCAGATAATCAAAGAATCCTGCTTTTTTAACGGTTTCTTCAGCCAGAAGATTCACACTGCCGATTTCTTTTTTCGTCTAAATAGTAAATCCGTTGACCGACAGTGTCCCCTTTTTAACCGGAGCATTTACTTTATCAGGAATCTGAAGCCTTGAAGTAACAGCATTCAGATTTGCTCCTGTTGTATCCAGATAAGTAAATTTCTTTTCATATTCAAGTGAAATGGATTCCTGTATACCACCGGTGACAGAGATTGGATCCAAAGAAGGCATTTTTTCATCCGTATACATCTGACATTTTCCGAACCCATAATTTAATAAGGTAACAGCATCCTTGAACCTGGCTTTGGAGTCTTCAGCCCCCATAATAACTGCGATCAGACTGACACCATTTTTTCAGCAGTTGCTGAAACACAGAACTTTGCCTTGCCGGTAGAGCCGGTTTTTAATCCGGTTGCATATTCATACTGACGGATCAGTTTATTGGTATTAGTTAATCCAAATTCAGACGAACCTTTTGAGGTCGTATGCGTGATATTTTCCATCCAGACCGTACAATAATTATGAATTTCCGGATATTTCAGGAGAAGTTCACGGGAAATCAATGCAATATCACGGGCACTTGTTTCGTGACCTTCTGCATCCAGTCCGTTACAATTCACAAAATGAGTGTGTTTCATGCCGAGACCTTCTGCACGAAGATTCATCTGACGGACAAATTCCTCTTCATTTCCTGAAATATATTCAGCCATGGCAACGCAGGCATCGTTTGCACTTGCAACAGAAATACATTTGAGTAAAGTTTCTACGGTCTGCTTTTCTCCCGTTTCCAGGAAGACCTGCGAGCCGCCCATAGAAGAGGCATATTCAGAAGTTGTAACTTCATCCTCCAACTGAATTTTCCCTTCTGCAAGTGCATCAAAAATTAAAAGCATTGTCATGACTTTCGTGACACTTGCCGGTGGTCGTGCAGTATCCGCATCTTTTTCGTATAATACTGTACCCGTTGTCATTTCCATTAAAATTGCAGAAGGAGCAGTCACTTCTACTGCCGTATCCGAAGTTTGTTCTGTTCCCGGAGTAGTTGTTGTTTCTTCAGCCAGGACATTTGGAACCATTGAAAATTGCAGTGTCTGTATGCAGATCAGCATGACTGCCAACAGCTTCTTGATCGTTTTCATAAAGGATTTCCCCAGAATCTCGTATGTTACTAATATAGTAGGGAGAATTTCAAAATATGCAGACAGAGTTTCATTGACTTTTTTGAAAATGACTAGCGTATATTAATCATGGAAAATAAATGGTTATAAGAAGGAGGTCCTTCATGAAGTCTCGCACTTATTATGAAATATTAGGTGTGTCCAGAGATGCGTCAATCGAGGAAATCACAATAGCAAAAAATGCATTGGCAAAAGTGTATCATCAGATGCAAATGCACATAAAGATATAGATACAACCGCTTTTATGCAGGAAATACTTGAAGCATATCAGACATTATCTGATCCCGAAAAAAGAAAAGGTTATGATGTACAGCTTTTCGGGAATCCAGAACCAGTGGAACGGGTATTTAAGACATTCAAGCTTGAGCCGGAGGAAAAGACAGCGGAGTCTGTCTCTTTTGTTACCTACTGGAATGCATATAGCAGTCTGAATGAAATACTTGAAAAAAGTTTACAACTGATGAACCGCGAGGAAAAGAAAAAAAAGTATGCCGAAGCGATTGCTCGGAAAGCTTGGACGGGCTGAACATGAAAATACATACCGCAATCGTCAGATCGCAAAAATGGCCAGGGAGGCAGTCCAATATATCACTTTACTGAAAATGGCAGAAATCCTGATGGAATTTTGGAATGACGAGGCTATGAACTGGGTACTGGTTCGGTGGGGACAGAAACCCGGAAATGATTACATTGCCTTATTCAACCGTTACCGGGTTCAGGTTGAGCAGATGAAATCTGCATCAGAAAAAAGAAACTGCACAGTAAAAACCGGCAGTTTCATCACGATTTAAAAAATTACTTTCTTATGCACTGGAAGGCTGATTGAAAATCAGGAACGAAAAGTAAAAATACAGGAGTATAAGCCTGAAACTTTACTTAAATGCTTACAGATGCAAAAGACATTCATCCAGGAGGGCTTCACAGCCCTCTTTTACGTCCCGGTAAGTTGCATCAAAATTACCGGTATACCATGGATCTGCAATATCTTCACCTTTTCGGGAAGTATAATCTAATAATTTGGATATTTTTTATCCGGATCTCCCTGAGCATACGATGAAGATTGCGTATGTTGGCAGAATCCATACCAATGATATAATCAAAATTGGTATAGTCGGACCAGGTAATCTGTCTCGCCTGATGAGGAACTACCGGAATGCCCATTTCTCTTAATTTATTGACAGTTCCTCTGTGGGGTGGATTGCCGATTTCTTCTCTGCTTGTTGCACAACTGTCAATGACAAACTGGTCTGCAAGACCATGGGTGTTCACCAGATGGGTGAAAAAAACTTTGGGCAAGAGTTGACCGGCAGATATTGCCGTGGCAAATCATGAGCACTTTTATCATACATTATACCTCATTATAAGTCTTTATATCTCTATATTTTTGTGCTAATTGCACAAATTTCAACCTCATTTCCGACACAAATCTACGTCTCTCTACATAGGTTTTTGGCCATTTGGCGTAGTAAATGTGGTACCTAAAAGCCGGGAAATCCGGCTTTTTCTTATCCAAGGCATCTCATCTTTTCCTTCGGCATTTCACCGCCAAAGGATACAATTTTCGCCATGGATTCTTCCGCTTTTTCATAACTGTTGTGTGTATAAACATTCAGCGTTACGCTTACATCTGAATGTCCCATTAAGTATTGCAGACTTTTCAAATCCATTCCTGCATTTGCCATATTGGTGCAGAAGGTGTGGCGGAAAACATGAGGTGTGATTCTTGGCAAAGGAATGATATTTTCCTCGTTGTACTTCTCCCACAGCCGCTTGACCACTTTCTGAATGTGCATGGCTACCTTCGGATTTCCGTCTTTATCCAAAAGAATAAATCCGGCATAGCCATCAATCATAATCTCTTTCTTCTGCTTCTTTCGATTGGACAGTATATTGTAGAAACTCTGATAGACCTCATCGCTCATTGGAATATAACGGCATCCACTCTCGGTCTTGGTTTTCTCAATATAACGCTTACCATCACGAGTTCGCACCAACTGGTGGTCCACTCCTGAATTCTGCGACGTTCAAAATCCAAATCTGACATCGTCAGCCCACAAAGCTCGCTGATACGCATGCCTGTTCCCAGAAGAATAATAATCTCATCCAGGTACCTGCTGTAATGCTTATCCTGAGCAATATAATTCAGATAATCTTTCTGCTGCTTTTCTGTCAAGGCAACCCTTTTCTGAGTATTATTCGGAATGATATCCAAACGAAAATCAAAAAGGATTTCTGCGAACGATGTCTTCGGTATATGCCATCTGAAATGCCGGTTTTACAACCCCACGAATACTTGCAATGGTACTGTAGGAATAGCCCTGGTCAAACAAATCAATGATCCACAGCTTGGCATCGGACATCTTGATATCACGGATTTTTCTCTGACCGAATATTTGCTTCTTCAGAACGCTTAACACAAATCGGTAACCTGTCTGCGTATTATAGCGCACACCTCGTTTTATAGTTGTGTAGCGTTCCACCAATTCAAGGACTGTAATCCGCCTCCGGCATAATCAATGCCTTCGTGTGTCATCACTTTGATTTCATCCTCTTTTTTGCGAAGCTCCATCAGATCAGCAGAATAAATCGAACGTCTCTTTTATTGGCATCTGTATAACGGTATTCATAAAGTCCGTCTTTTCTCTGGCTCTCCGGTTCGTAAACACGACCTTTGTTATCTTTGCGTTTTGTTGACATGTATGGTCTCCTTTCTAAAACGAAAAGGGCCCTGATATGACGTACTGCGACAAATGCTGTTTCGCCGCATCCTCATTTTATCATATCAAAGCCCTTTTTGCTATGGTAAGTTCATATATCAGACAGCGTTAAATGGAGTAACACTGCTCGGTGTATTTATCCAGCTGCCTTCTCTTAATTAGTCGTTTTGTTCCCACCCAAAGCACAAACTCACATCTGTCATTATTAGTGATTTCTCTTAATTTATTGATACCGATACCGGAATAAGCCGCAGCTTCTTCCAGTGTCAAATTGCTCTTTTCCCAGATAGGCACTTCTTTCATATTGTAAAATCCTCCTTATTTTTATACTGAACCGGCAAAGCGGCAAACTTTAGAACTTATAGATTCTCTGCCGTTTCACTTTTCTGCCCTTTCAGCCATATCCACCAGTCTTTTCCTCTGCGTTCACTTCCAAGTTCGTTCTTTATCTGATTTCTTGCAAAGCCTGACTGTTCGTTCCGATATGCCACGTTCAATCGCTTCTTTATTGATTTCTGCAATGGAAATCTCTTTGCCGCCCGCAAGCATTTCATAAATCAATTTCACTGCCTGCTCCTGTTTTAGTTCCGTCTTGCTTCCTTCACCGCCGGAAAGCAAATCCTCTGCAGTGATGTCATAAGCTCCAATCCAACGAAATCCTTTCTGGTCTCCCAGAGAGAAAGCTAAAGACTGTCCTGGAGGTGCAAGAGAACTCTTTTCGTGACAATCACTCTTGTGGTTGGGTCATCCTTTACCCTGCCTACAAATAAAGGCTTCGCACAACTGCGGTAATATCAATGGAACCAAGTCCACGATAAGTACTTTGTGCTCCAGACGCTTTATTCAGATGTCCAATCATCACTACGGCACAGCCGGTAGCCTGGGCAATGTCAGCCAATTTACGAAAAATCGGTCGAACCTCATTTGCCCTGTTCATATCCACGTTGGCACCGAGAAATGCCTGCAACGGGTCAATAATCATCAGCTTTGCATTGTTTTCTCTGATGGCCTTTTCAATACGGTCATCTGCTACTGTCAGCGGATTTTTCTGCATCATCTATGACCAACACTCTATCTAAATTGGCTTCTGCAGATAACAACCTTGGCTTGACGGTATCTCCCAAACCGTCCTCTGCTGTCTGAAAAATCATATTGAATGGCTCAAAGGTTCCATCTCCGGCAAAACTTCTGATTGGTGCAGGCCGCCGCCAGCTGCATGGCAAAGAATGTTTTGCCTTCTCCGGGATTGCCCTGAATAATGGTTAATTTACCAAATGGAATATAGGGATACCAGAGCCAGTATACTTCCGTCTGTTCCACCTCGCTCATGCGGATCATAGGAACTGTTTTCGGAGAATCTTGTGGTTTTCTCACACCAATGGTTATATATTCATCAGTCTTCAATCCGTTTCTCTCATTTATCAATTCTTCATTCCAATCCTTTGCCTGAGGGAGCAATCGATATACGGACAGGTTCTTCGGAAGTAATTCTGCCAATTTTTCTGCGGCATTGTTTCCGGCTTCATCGTTGTCTGTGGCGATAAATACACTTTCAATATCCTCTCGTTCAGAAAGAAAACGTTCCAATGCTTTTGGCGAAACACCGCCCAGCGAAAGATAACTGTGCTCTTTCCATCCAGCCGGATATAAGGCAATGTGGGACAGTAAATCTATCGCTGCTTCAAACACATACAATTCGGTTCCTTTTCCTCTGTAACAAAAATCCATAGGATTTATCAGAACCAGTCACATCCCTTCGAGAGTTATCTGCGATTCCTCTGCAATGTGCATATCGTGGAATGCCGTTTTCATCTCTCCCCACAAACACAACATTCTGATGTTTGGCATCTTCGTAAATCAGATTGTTTTCGATAAATTCTTCCACCAACCACAAGGGAAGGTTTCTTTCTTTTGTCAGATACTTTTTCACTCTGTCCTGATTCATGGAAAACGGAGGCAAACGAAATTCTTCTTTTACCGTTTCTTGTGTTACTGGTTTCATAGGCTTTTCCCCCAAGCAACATTTCCACCGCTTCCGGAAATGTTTTGTCATAAAACTCCATCACAAAATCCAATGGGAAGCCGCCTTTATTCTGACTGTGACGGAACCAGCGATTGCCGTTGATGGTAAGACTATCGTGTTTTTTCCAACGATACTCTCTCCCGCTTTTTGATAAGTTTCTCCCCCTGCGAGCGAAGAAACTGCTCCAAATTTACCTGATTTGCTCTGTCGATCTGTTCTTGTGTGTAACTCATTATCGTTCCTCCTGTACTTTTCTCTTCTCCGTATTGTTTTTCTGTGTCTGCAATAACTCCGGATGCAATTCCCGCATCACTTTATCTACGTCACCTTTAATCTGATACAGCATCTTCAAATCCTGATTCATAGGTTTATAGGCTTCATATTCTTCCGAATACTGCGCCTCCAACTGCTGGAGTTCTTTTTTCCCATGCTTTCAGCGGAAAAGGTTCTTTTTCGAATCCAGCTTCTTTCAGTTTGCACTTCACCATATAATATCTACGAAGTTCTGTTTCGTGCTCTTCCTGATACTTCACTTTGGCTTTTTTGAATCTGTACTGTTCCTTTTTCAACTCCTCTGCGATCGGTTTTAATTCCTTATAAACCTTTGCCTGTTCTATCAGCTGCTGCAGCTCTTTTATCTTCTCTTTTTCTCATTCATGGAAGAAACTGAGCTGCCGATTTGGTCGTTCAGAGAAAGAATATAGTTTTCAAATTCTGACAACGTGCTTATATTTCGCCTCAGTAAATAATTGCATTCCTCATTAAAGCGTTTCATGTTGCTGATCTTTGCTCGTTTTTTTTCCCACGCTGATAAGTAGATGCCACTTGATTTCGCATGTCCTGACAATCCCGGAGCAGATCTACCAAGTACACTTCCTCCGGTTCTTTCAGAATTTCTTTCGCTTCCTTTATCCATTCTTTCAAAGCTGCAATGGTTGACTGCAGGCTCCGGTACATCTGATTGAATTTCTTAATCCAACGATTTAAGTCTCCCTTTTCTGTACGGATACCTCGCTTTTCCATTTTGCGAACCTGAGGGCCTTCGTGAACCGTCGGCAGTAAATCCAATCCCTGATCTACATAAGAGCGATGATCAATTCTGCAATCCAGTCCTTTTTCTTCAAATTTGCTGTTGATAAACTTCGCCCATTCTTTACGCCATTTCTGCAAGGTTTCCGGTCTGCCCCAATCGGTTGTAGGCACCGCAACAAAATCCCATTGGCCATTTTCTTTTTAATGCGCTGACCGTTTTCATCCAAATTGTAAACTCGATGCTGCTTTGCTCCCCAGGTTCCATCCTCGTTCAGAGGACGAATGGGAACCAGCACATGAAAATGGGGATTGGGTATGTCGTTCTCATCTTTTCCCGGCAGATGAAATGCAAAATCTACAATCATGCCCGCAGAAAGAAACTGCTCTCTAACAAACTGCCTTGCGAATTCAATATTTTCTTCCAAAGTAAATTCATTCTGCATGGCAATATCAAAACTATAAGCAAGTTGTGCATCCCCATGCTTTTCAAACTGCTCCAAGTCATTCCATAAGGTTGACCTGTCAGAAAAATGCTCCGGCGCATTGGGCGGCAGCATAATTTCCGTAAAAACTACACCGCCCTTCTTTGTGTAATCATGCGTTTCACCGTCCCAGAGATTATGCAATTTCTCTCCGGCACGATATGCGGCACTTGCCACCGCACTGCACCCTTCGCTTCGTTTTACCTGGTCTACATGAAAGTGATATAACGCCATTAAACATCGCCTCCTTCATCGTGTTTTCGTTTTGCTTCTGCCACTAACTCCTGTACTGCGGACAGAGAAAAAATCTGTTCCATCAGAAGGAAAAATTCTACCTTCGTTAAGGCATCTGCATCTTTGGAAATGCTTTGGATGGCTCCGCCCATATTGCAGAGATGATGGGTACGCTGACGATCCTCTTTCTTCATTAGGAATTTCCTTTGATTCTCCAATGCCTGCACTTTGTGTTCTGTCTGTGACAGCTTCATCTGCGCATTTTCCAAATCCTTTTCCAGTTTTTCTTTTTCGTTTTTCATTTTCTTCAAGTCTCCTTTTTCGTAAGTTTTTAATATCCTTGCAGCGAGGCAAGGTATGTAAGAGATAGGCTTACAGCCGCAAGAGATTACTCTTGACCGGAATGTAATTCCGCACTATGTGAATGTGTTCAGACACAGGAGCATTACCTTCGGAGAACGCACATACCGGAATGGAATAACCGGTATAGAAGTGCGCCCTTAGTTCTTAAGGGAATTTGGCTTGTTTCTAATTTTGATAAAATTGTAATTTATTCTGCTGCGCAGTTTTATTGCCTGGTTGGTAGAGTTTCGGGCAAAAAGAAAAGCACCCAACCATTAAGTTGAATGCTTACGCTTAATTCATATTCAGTTTTAATTGCGTTATAATGCACGCAAAATCAATCGCAAATTTTTACGATTGCTCAAATTTCAATCATAAAAATGGGAGCACTTATCCCCTTACAATTCGCCCAAGGTCGTCTATACGGCGTACAATATTCTTATAGACGTTCAGTGATGTCCTTGTGTATGGTACTAAATCCGGTAGGGTCATTGACACACATGCGTGACAGCACCCACGATTTTCCCTGTCCTGCAAAATGGAACTGCCGCACATGCCTTACACTATCCTCAGAATTGCTATTTAACAAAAATCTTTCCATTAACTATCATCACATACAATTCTGCACTTCATATATTAAAATTTGATTTTCGTTCTCTTTCTTCATTTCTGAGATCAGAGCATCATCAAAGACAACCGTACTGGAAGAAACATTTATTTGCAAATAACTATTATATTTTTTTATCAATAATACCGCTGAACTTAAAGACAGACCATTTTTAATTAAACAAATTGCACGTTCATCATCAGTTCCGTATTTAATCCGAGCATAAAGTTATCTTCAATTAACTCAAGATCATAGAGAACTTCAACATATTTGATCAAAGTATTATCAATAAAATCTTGTTCTTCTTTTATACGAACGATTGCCAAATTTATCAGTTGCGTTCTGTCTTTCCCAAAAATCTTAGTATATCGTGCAACATTACTTCCAGAACGCTTAACATCGCCCCACTTTCCAACATATACAATTACATTCTTGTCCTTTTTATATAGCTGCTGCCAATATCCCACAAACAAGTTTATCATTTCAGCATAAGATTTATTTTCCACTCGCCATTCAAACATCATGGAATAAAAATTACGAGCCTCTTGATTTTCGAGACGTTTTAGACTTTCTGCGCCATTATCAGGAAGGTACTGAATAAATAGTTCATAGATTGTTTCAACAATGTGTTTTGAATCGCTGATTTTAAATTCTCACTTTGATAACCATTGACTTGTTGCTGAATAGCAGCTTCATGTGCGTAAAAAAATATCAAGCTCAGTTATACCATTCATGATACAAGCTTTTCCAGAAACAGTACTCGTATACCTTTCTTGATAATCTTCAACTACTCCATTTTTCATAGTTCTCTATGAACTCTGATGCATGGCGTAACTCTTCTTCATTCATGGTTGTAATCTTTGCTTCACTAAGTAAAAAAACATTATCAACTGCATCTTTATAGTTTTGTTCCACTTTTGCCACATTGCGCAGAAAGCTTTCACAGTTAGCATTTTGTGCGAAGTACTTCCCCAAACACAAGATATATCTGTGGCTCCAAGCGTTGCAAGTTTCCTGTTTCGTCATTGAAAATTTCACTAAACCTACATACACGTCCCACAAGATTCTTGAACGAATCGTGACTCAGGTTGATCGTCCTCGTTTATTATCCAAAATGAACATTCTTTCGGCGGGGAGATTCACACCAGACAGTAGAGTAGAGCTGGTGATGACATATTTAACAGAGTCATCTTTTTTTTATAGAGATCTTCTATATAGATTCTTATTGCATCAGGTACACTGCCATGATGATATATAATTCCTTTGCGCAAAAACAGGCCAGCAAATTGTATTGTGGCTGTAAATAATTCGAAATATTATCACACGCAGTTTGGATCATTTCGAATCCATTTCTGGCAGCACATCAGCCAATGCCAGCGCAAATTTTTCAATGTCTGTCGGTTTGTTAAGGTAGATTATATTTTTGCCAGCACTATATGCTTTGACAACATCCTCTTCAAAGCCAAGATTTCTATTCTCTGATAACGGAAGATACCTGTTGAGAAATTGATCATATAGCTTCAGCCCAGTATGATTTCTTAAGTCATACAAGTAATATTTTTCTGTTTTTATGTACTCAGTAACCTTAAAACCCTCAATATCATAGGTTGTATATCTTGCTTTTAGATTTTACTGTCAGTAAGAAATGGTGTTAAAAATTTAAAAGCCACATCTGGATTTCTTTTCTGTGCAATGATAATAACATTAGCCAAAGTTCGACTTCTACTGTTTTTCCTCAAGATTTCATGAGCTTCATCTACAATAATACAATCAAAAAAAAGCGAAGGATCTTTCTTAAATATTCTTAATAGTCTTTCCTGTGTTAATACCGCAAGACAAGAAGTATCGTTAGGGTTATACATTTCTGGATGAACCACAACTTTGGAAAATATACCTTTACTGATCTGCTGTATTCTTTTCTTTGTTTGTACAGCGCCTTAGGTGGATGTTAAAACACAAATTTTTCTTCCTGCATATTCTTTTACTGCCGATAGGATGAGCTCCGATTTTCCGTATGAAGTCGGTGCAATGACTGAAACCGTGTCTTCTTTTTACTTTCAAAAAATGAACCAAAGAATTTTGCTGTTCGCTTCGACATATTTCACCGGATACATATTGCTCCACAAATGCGTCATTCCATTCGGTGAAAAAAATTCCTCTTTGAATCATCAATGTAATGTTTCTCAATAAATTTGCTAACAGGATGAGTCCTTTATTGACAGCTATTTCATAAAGAGGAATATAATCTCTTCTCTGATTACAATATTCAACCACAATGCGATAACCTAATCCCTGTACATTGGTGTCATCTGCATTTGTGAAACAGATAACGATTGCCAATAAAATTTCATACTGTCTTTTGCTTAATTTTCACCGATGATAAAGCGGTCATACAGTGATGCAAAATCAGTATTTCTAATTTTTGCAAGAGTTAAATCATACTTCATCTTTTGCCTCACTTTCTAAAAAAATTATAAGCAGCATCGAAAGTCTCTTTTGAATTGCCATTATAAACACTTTTTTGAAAAGTCCTTCTTTGACAATCTTTATATGCTTTTTTTCCCAACCTTTGTTGCTTCCATATGTTCAGACATAGGATGAAAAAGGGTAGCTGATAGAACGACATTAAATGAATCACTCGAATTATTTTCATCAACTGCATCATCCGCACATTGACCCAAGAGTTTTCATTACCGCATCTTTTGATGGTTACTATCGCTCATAGAAACTTTTTGCAGCATTCAATGCATTTAGCCAAAGACTGGTATTAGAATCATTCAAACGTGTTTTAAGATCATTTTTTGCAGTATTTATTAGCCCGACAACAGCAGACGATGCATTTTTCTGACCTTTTGAATATTACCGGATTTAACTTCTGCAATCCACAATTCATTAGTCGCAGTTTCAAACAGAGCAACATCGTATCCCTTTTAAAACTTCGTTCTTCCATGTTAAAAAATGGAGAAGCAGTTAAAAATCTGCCTTCGAGTTCCAGAATAATATGTACAAGCAGTTCACCAATCATACCTTTTTTACGATCTTCTGAAGCATCTTTATTAGTTTTATATCTCTTTACAAATTCTTTCACCGTTTCCCTGTAGGAATATATTTTGAGCGAGGATTGAGCCTGATCTGCTCCGTGACAAACAGCTACCAATCTATTTCGAATTTCTTTTTTTTAGCTCGTCCGAAAGCTCCTCGATGAAATAGATAATATAATCAGAGCAATCTTCTTTCGTAATTCCCGATATCAATTCCATGTTGGACCTCCCTTATTATTTAAACTTTAATTTTAACACACCTAATACGCCTTCAAAATCATATAAGAAACCTTCTTACGCAACCTCTTTGTATCGTGTATAAACATACTCATATATCTTCTAGCGATATCCAGATATACTTACCTCGTCATAACATTCCGGCAGTTCTGCCCAGAGTGTATCACGAATCAGGTTATCGACGGCTGCTTTCGTTTCCTGCTTATCCGTCCAATGGTCAAGTTCAGATATCTTGTCCTTAATTTTATGAAGTAAATCTGCCGCAACTTCTTTCAGTTTTTGATATCATTTTGCTTAAATCATCACGGAACAACATATCATAGAAAGAAAGTTCTTCATCACTGGAGAATCCTTCTCTCACATAACGCTGCTCTTCCTGATTCATTTGATTTGCCAAATCCATCAAATCCATAAATGTCTTTTCGATAGTTGCCCGATCCTGTTCGCTATTATAATCATCAATAATCTGCTGATAACGCTCATAATAGTTGATTCGGTCAGGATTACAGAACATCATTCTGTCCAGTTTCTGCTGAATAACTTCTTCCAAATCTTTCAGAACCAGATTCTTTTTCTTTACCTTGGCAAATTCTCTGCGCAGTAAATCAAAGTCTATTGCACTGATATCAAAACGGCGTGGCTCTTCTCGTACCATTGACGGCATATGCTGAATTTCAACATAAGAGCTGATAATCGCATTAATTTCGACCATCAAGTCCGTAGTATTGATATGCTTACGCTTTTTCTGTAGCTCTGCATAGATGGCAGCTATTGCCTCATATTCTTTTCTGGTGTGACCGGTAATATCATCTCGATCAGTATATTTCATCAGGCGGTTCAGTTCAGATGCATATGTTGTAAAAGTTTTCTTGTCTTCAATCGTTCCACATACCGCATTTCCTGCTTCCTGCAGATAGGAAAGCTTCTGAAAATCATATGCGTCAATTAGCATTTGCAAGTCGAAGTCATTATCTGCCAAAAAAGATTTTGCTTTTTCGATTGTTTCAATAATACGAGCAATCAGTTTCTCTTTATCTACAGTTGGATCTGTTCCACCGTTACCACCAACATTTGCTGTGTAATCAGCAAGTGCCTTTCTGAGTGCCTTTACAATGCCAATATAATCAACAATCAAGCCGTTGCTCTTTCCTTCTGATACACGGTTCGCACGAGCAATTGTCTGCATAAGAGTATGTGCTTTCAATGGCTTGTCCAGATACAGGCAGGACAGACATTTTACATCAAAGCCGGTAAGCCACATCGCACATACAAATACAACTCGCAGCGGATTCTTAGAATTCTTAAACTCCTTGTCCAGTTCTCGTTTTTCCATTTTTGTGCGGTGATACTTAATATCCAGATTCCACTTTTTGAAAGTTTGGATTTCATTCTGCTCCTGACTGATTACCACAGCCATCTCTGTTTCCTGCATCCACTTCAGCTTACGCTCCAGCTCCTGTGCTTCCTGCTGAGTAGCTGTTTTTATTTTAGCCTTTAACTGTTTGATTTCTTCTTTCCAGTATTCCTGCACATAGTTGTACATACGAACACAAGTAACTTTATTCAGACAAACAAACATGGCTTTTCCGCTTGTCCACAGGTCTGAATAATGATTTACAAAATCTCTTGCAATAGATTTTAACCTTGGTTCCTTTGTCATAAGATGAATTTCTTTTGCAAATTCTGCTTCCAATTTATCCTGCTGATCAACGTCAAGATCTGCATTTTCAATCGCATCCAAAATCTGCTCTGTAATTTCCGGATTATGTAAGTCAAGAATTTTCTCGCCACGATTTTCGTAATAAAGAGGGACCGTTGCACCATCCTCTACCGCTCTTTTGAAATCATAAACCGATACATAACCACCGAAAGTACGGGCTGTAATATTGTCGCTGGACAGCAAAGGCGTGCCGGTAAATCCCATACGAGCTGCCGTTGGCAACAGTTTCATCATATTGTCAGCAAAAAATACCATACTGGCTGCGATGCGCTTCGTCAGACATAATGATTATATCGTGGTCCGGATATATCGGTTCTGCGTTTGGCTTATTGAATTTCTGAATCAGCGTGAATATAAAACTTGATTACCTTTTAACTTCTGCACCAAGTCCTCACTGCTGGTAGCTATAAACTGTGCGGACTTATTCTTTCCAAGAAGGCCACAATTTTCAAATGTATCACTAATCTGTGAGTTCAACTCTTCACGGTCTGTCAGGATTACAAAGGTCGGGGAACCTTCAAATTTTCTGCGTATTTTTTGCGCTAAAAACACCATAGAATAACTCTTACCAGAACCCCTGCGTATGCTAAAATACACCCAATTTACCATCATTCAATTTTCTGGCAGCATAAGCTTTCATGGCTTCGTTTACACCAAGATACTGATGATTACGGGCAAGAATCTTTGCTGTACATCCGCCGGAATGATCAAACAGAATAAAATTTTCGAACAAATCAAGGAAATTTTCTTTCTTACAAATACCACGAAGCATAGTTTCAAGCGCAACACTCCCCCTGATCTTCTTCTGCAAAGACGTTTCCACTCATGGAAGAATTCATACTTGCTTCCTAAAATTCCCACTTTAGCCTCTGTTCCGTTAGAAAGCATAAGGAAGGCATTGTAATAAAACAGATGTGGAATGGTATCCTGATAATCAGTATAGTTATCATCATAAGCATTCTGCACATCCACAGTATTCTTTTTTCAGCTCCACAAACAGCAATGGAATACCGTTTACAAAACCAACGATATCTGTTCTTCTGCGGTACAAATCGCCATGAATTTTCATTTCTTTGACAGCAAGAAAATAGTTATTTTCCGGATTCTGAAAATCAATGACCGCTGCTTTCTTTGTTTCCGTTTGTCCATTGGGCTTTTTTACAGTAACCGGAATTCCATCACGAATCAGAAAGTATTTCTCCTCATTTATCTGCAAGAGGGATGATGTTGAAAATCTGTTTTTCAAAACCTTCTGAGCCTCGGAAATCTGATTGTCGTTAATCCACGGATTCAGCTTTTTCAATGCTTCACGAAAATAGCGAAGCAACAATATCTCGTGATAACTTTCTCTGCCGAAAGTGCCGTTTTTTCCTAAAACTTCTGTATTATAAGCAAACCGGACATCCCAGCCCAATTCATCACGGAGCAGATTACCGGCACTTTCTTGTACTAATATATTTTCAGAATAATCGTAGCTCATTTGTCAGCACCTTCTTTACATTCCAAGCTTCATCTGCAATAGCAAACTCATAATTGCAATAGCAACATCAGCTCCTTTATCTATAGCAAATGATAATATAGGTTTGACCTTTTCCCATTTTTTCTTTTTTGAAATCGATTCCTTGTATATATTCTCCAAGTCATCAATCTTTGACTTTATTTCTTCTGTATCTGCATCTGTTAATCCAGGCATGTCCTCTATCTGCTGTTTTGCCTGCTCAAAGGAAAGCATAATATTTATTTCATTAATGTTTGATACATTTACACTGAAATTATTTTGTGGAACTGCTTCAACCGCTTTTGTTGGAAAGTAGCACAAATATCCTTGAAGTTTTGCCTTCATAAGATAGAGATTATGTACAAGCGATTCTTTTCCGATAAGTTCGTAATTAAAACCATATTTTTCTATATAGCCATAAGCACTTTGCCCAATATTAGATATAACTGCACTGTATTTACCATCTATCATCATATGAATATGCTTCATTTGTGCTTCATCATCTGAAGAAATTGCTTCATCGATAGCAGTAATATCCTCATTAATTGTGTTTTCCAAAGCTTCTTGTTTCTTTTGTTTTGCAGTTTTTATGTTTGCTAAGTCACTATAATCAGCACCTTTTGCCATAATCACACCTCCAATTCTCCGCTCATAAGTTTTGACAATAAACGATCACGAGCTTCCGCCAGTAGAATATTCTGATTTAGCAGCAATTGTCTCTTTTGGAATAAATATTCAAAAGGAACATATAATTCATCCGGCCCTGTTAGCAATTCTATCGTATCAATATGTTTTTTCCCTAAATGAGCAACTGTAGCACCAACTACTGTTTTTTCAAAGAATTTAATTGGTTCATATATAGCTTTGTAACAGCCATCCTCGCATTATCTCTTTCTTAGGCTCAAATTTGCAGGTCCGCTGTAAACCAAATATGCCGTATTTCCACTCCATGAATTGATATGAAATTCTCCATCCATTCCCACAACAATATCACCATTTGAAACAGTATATTGTTCATCTGCCTCTTGCGTAGTATAGTCATTGGTTATTCCGTTAGAATATTTCTTATCCTAACTATCGGTGTACCTTTTCCTTGAGTATTAAACAACGAACCATCAAAAGCAAACCATACTGGATATTTGCAATATCAATCAGCTTTTCTTTCTTCCACCCCTCTGGCACTCCATCTACAATAAGTGTGTGTCTTCATATCCAGGAAAACGTAAATCAACAAACCATTTTTATATCAAACGCTGTGCCGCTTCTTCAAGAAGCTTTGATTTGTTTTTTTGTTCTCAATTAAATCATCGTATACTGACAGAATAGCTACTATCCTGTCTTGTACTTCAATAGGTGGTGCCGGAAACTTAATGGTTGAAAGTTTTTTCCAAGAAAGATTATCTTGAGCTGTTCTTGTGATATCTTTTGACAATCTCTTTGTAAAATATCAAATGCATATTTCACAAACTTAACATTTGATACACCATCATAAGGTATAAAGCCCATAATACTATCTGGAAAACAGGCATCAATGCCCAAAATAGCTGTATCTGCAATATTGGCAGCTATTGTAATACATAACGTACCAGCTTTCCATAGCTTACTCTGTTCGAGTCCTCGTTCATTATACGTATCTGTATACTCTGTCAAATAAAATTCTGCCGCTTTCACGTCTGCAGTCTGCACAAACGGATATTTACCACCGAACAATGTTTTATCGTTTCGAGGACGATGCTTTGATCTACCTCTTGAAATGGTTCCAAGCTTGTCCAAGGTTACATATTCCCAACTCATAACCCCATCTCCTTCATATTCTGTGAGATGATATCCATTAAATCATTGGATTCTGCCTGCAGAGATAAAAGTTCACGATGAATTTCTGCCATACGTTCTTCAAAATTTACACCGTCATCTTCCACCGGTGCCACACCTACATACGCACCCGGCGTCAGTGACCAGCCTTTTTCTTCAATTTCTGCAATGGTTGCAGCTTTGCACAGGCCAAGTACATCAGCATAAACACCTTCACCGAACTTCTCATAGAGCCAATGCGCCTCTTTTGCAACAGTAATTTCTTCATTCTTTGCTGCTATCAATTCGTCATAAGATGCCTGCACCCGTTTCTTATCATTTCTTCCGGCGGCTTCCACTTCGGTTTTTGCCCGCTTCTGTAAATCTTTCAGTTCTTCTTTCAAAAGGTGAAGCGACTCCTCAAACGATACCGCCTCTCCAAGCACATTTTTATATTCTGCAATCAACTGCTGATATTTTTCAATCTCACCACGATACAACCATACAATGGCATTCAGATTTTTCAACTGCCATTCGGACCATTCATTCAATGTGCGGTCAACCACTGTATAATAGTTTCTGGCATCAATAAACAGCACTTTGTCCTTGATTTCTTCTGATTTTCCTTTGTCGAAGAACCACAAAGAGCAAGGCAGGGACTTGGTGTAGAAGAAGTTATTTCCCACACTTACCATTGCGTCCACATGGCCTGTTTTTACCAGCTTTTCACGGATATCCTTGTCTTTTCCCTGGCTATCCGTAGCAGAAGATGCCATAACAAAGCCTGCACAACCATGTTCATTAAGGTATGAGTAAAAATAGGAAATCCACAGATAGTTACCATTACCGATTTCTTTGTTTTTATTAACCGCAGGCATACCAAACGGAAGACGGCCTGCACTTTCAGCCGATTCTGCTTTTACTTTATCTACATTAAACGGAGGATTTGCCATGATGTAATCGCAGCATCCGTTCAAATTGTGAGCATCATGGTAGAAGGTGTTTGCCTCATCTCCGGACTTGATAACACCAGTAAGGCCGTGGACAGCCATATTCATCAAACAAAGCTGAGCATTGTATTCCACCTTTTCCTGTCCATAGAATGTCATAGCATTATTTGCATTCATACCGGAATGATTTACAAAATCTCCGGACTGGATAAACATACCGCCTGAACCGCAAGCAGGATCCAGCAAAATACCACTCTTTGGCTCGATAACATTTACAATCATTTTACCAATGACTTTGGAGTAAAGAACACGCCGTCATCAGAAGCAATATTTTTTGCAAACTTATTCAGGAAATATTCATAAATACGGCCGATAATATCGCCGCCCACTTCATCCAATGCACTGTTGTTGAATATACGAAGAAGCTCTGACAGTATTTCATCAGAGAAATCTGTATAACTTTTCGGAAGGACACCGGTGAGCTGCTCACTTTGTTCTTCAATCAACTGCATTGCATTATTAACTACTTCACCCAGACTGTTCATTGTGTGGCCATCTTTGTTCAGAATACCTGCAGATGCAATATCATCTGGAAGATTCAGCAAATAATCATACTGTGCCTCTTTTGGAAGATAAAGCGCACTTTTAGCTGCAAAATCGCTTGCTTCCACAGGCATTACACGTCCGCCACGAGAAGGACGGTTTTTCAAGATCTCTGCCTCTACCATTTTATATCTGCTATATGCATAACGCAGAAAAATCAAACCAAGCACCGGCATACAGTACTGGTTAGATGTCAGCTTTGAACCTGCACGCAGCAAGTCTGCCGATTCCCATAATTCTGCTTCTAATTTACGAATGTTTATCATTTTATTTTCCTCTTAAATTTTTATAGTATTTTAAACTATCATATTAGCTTATCTAAGCATCAAAAGCCCATCCGTGCTCTAATGTCGTTCAACCATTCCCCTTTATACTTAAAGAATCTTGGGCCTGCAACGGAATATTTCTTTCCCGATAACAGTTTAGCCAAAGCTGTTAAAGACATTTCTTTCCCTTGATATTCTACTTTTCGATCGCCTACTACAGTGCATTTCAAACTTGGATCAGCATAATATTCCAATTCTGCACCAATCGGTATCTGACATTTAGAAAAAGAAAAGTTCTCAGCTTTTTTCATGACTTTCTGTATCAATTTCCTGTGCCAGTTCTTCTTCTTTTTCTTCTGTTTCATTTGGTGCAATAAGTTTGAGCTTGTCCTTGCAGTCATGTATGTCAGCCATTGCCTCCAGTATTGCAAATGCTTCTTCTGGTTTCATTGCATAGAACTCACGCACTCTCTTTTGTCCATTGAAATCGTCTATTGAACGCAAATCTGGATTGAGTTTATCTATGATTGAATGCAATTTCAAATCGGATAGACGAGCATTCACTTCGTATGTCGCATATACTCGAAATGCAAATGGGATACACTCGCTCCTATTAAGTTGTTTTTAATCTTTTATCAATATCATCTGCATATCCGATTTTTACATAATCCGGAAATGAAGGGTTTGTCAAAATATATATTACGCCTTTATTTTCCATGTTCCGTTCTCCTATGATATTCTTCCAATTTTCTCTCAAGCTCATCAAAATCTATTTCGTCTTTTATATTTTGTAAGGATAATTCCAACAAATAATTGGATACTCTAAGATTATCTACTCCCTGTAATCCAATCCCTGCTAACCAGTTCTGATCACGTTCCACCTGTTCCGGTGTCCCGGTTTTCATTATTTGGTCAACTTCTTCTCTCCAAATTTTGTAATTCAGATTGTTATCCTTCAATTTCTCAATGCGTCTTTGTCACTTTTTCAAGCCTTCCTACTCAACTTATAATTTTGGACTGTTGTATTTTTGCAACAACTGAACTCTTTCTACTTATCATACTCAATCCTAAAATAATCCAAATATGCTTTATATTTATCTTGTGCTGTCAGACAGGTATCTGTCAGATATCCTTTTTCATTGTTCCACTCTTTTAATCCACGATAATAAAACAGTTTCAAATTATCATCAATAATGAATGGCACAATATTGTATTTCAGGCACTCCTTAAACATGATCAATCTGCCCACACGACCGTTGCCGTCCTGGAATGGATGTATCTTTTCAAACTTCACATGAAAGTCAAGAATATCTTCAAAAGTCTTTTGTTCTTTTGCATTGTACGCTGCCAGCAGGCTTTTCATTTTATCTGTAACATCTTCCGGCATTGCTGTCGGCATACCACCAACTTCATTCGGTCTTTTCTTGTAATCACCTACCGCAAACCAATCCAATCGTGAATCACTGGTTCCGGATTTCAAAATCAGATGCAGTTCTTTGATAAATTTCTCAGACAGTGTAGATTTTGCATTATCAATTATCATATCAATACACCGAAAATGGTTTGCTGTTTCAATCACGTCATCCACGTTAAGAACTTCATTTTCAACACCGATGGTATTGGTTTCAAAAATATATCTCGTCTGATCGTGCGTCAAACGGCTTCCTTCGATATGATTTGAATTGTATGTCAAATCAATCTGTGTTTTATGATAAATACCGCCGGAATATTTACTTTTCTTTTTCTTCCTGAAGAATGAAAAGCAAAGTTTTCGGCTTATTCTCCTTCTGGTTTGCTCGCAATGGCTTGGTTGCATCTTCCGGTACATTCCAGGTCTTTCCGGTAAGAAACGCCCTGGAACACGTCCATGAGCACAATAATTACGAACACTTCTCTCCGATATATCCCATTTTTTGCTGTCTCTGCAACAGAAAGGTATCGCATCTAATATCCTCCGCCTATCTCAATCTCATATCCTACAACTCGTTTACAGTTCCTCGGTTTTATATACATAGTAGCCTTCGTAGTAATAGCTGTGATCAATGCCCTTCATATAGATTTCTCTATCATTTACATTGTCTGTAAGAGCATTTTTTCAAAAGGAACTTAATTTCTATATCTTTAATCGGGCTGTGCTCCATGGCCAGCAAATAATCTTCCTTATCCACCTTACTCCAGTCAACGACATATCCGATTTCTTTTTTCAGCATCAAATCCAGCCAAATTCTTGTGCTTCTGCCGTTGCCTTCCCTAAACGGATGAGCCACGTTCATTTCCACATATTTTTCGATAATTTCATCAAATGTGGACTGAGGCATTTTGTCAATGCTCTGCAAAGCTGCATCCAGATACATCAATGGAGCAAAACGGAAATTTCCTTTTGAAATATTCACTTTGCGAACCTCACCGGCAAAATCATATATTTCATCAAAAGGTATTTATGAATCTTAGCAAGGCTTTCAAAGGTTCCGGCTTCAAGTTTATTCAGATATCCTTTATCAAACATCATTACAGCTTTTTTCTAGCTGAATCGCTCCTCTGACCTTGCTAACTCTGCCTGATTTATAATACCAAGTTTGTTTTCGAGCATCGATATACCTCACTACTTAATTGCCACATCACTTTAAACTTATATATAGTATATCACATTATCGGCAATTTTGATATAACACATTTCGCTTTTCCTTATATTTTTTGCCGTTTTGGGTAATCAAAAAAAGGCTCTCTGGTGCATTTTAAGAATTCCACCAAAGAGCCACTTTCTATAATTTTCCTTTACCAATCAATAACATCAAAGAATTCCTCTATATTGCTTCCTTTTCGGTCAATCAATTCCCACTTAACATCGGTCTTACTGATTGCAATTTCGAAATTCTTTTCTTCACAGAATATGTATTCTTCACAAACTTATCCTTGCCCTGAATCTTCTGAATCAGAACCTGATAAGAACGCTCGCCATTATTCAGACACTCATACACTTCTGTGTTCTTCTTAAACTGTTCTAAAGACTGGAATCCCAGAACCGTCTGCAGAAACCTTGTCACTTCCTGCCCCTTATACTCAGGCACATGCAGACAAGCTACATACTCGAAATCCGGATTATTCACAATCCGGAAATGTGGAATCGTTCCTTTCTTGTTCTGTAATCTGCAATACTCTGCCAACTGAAGGAAACTATCTTTTCACCAGGATGCTTTATTAGACGATCAGCGTCCACGATGATGAATTTTGCCAAACAATTGGTCTGCGATTCCGTCTTTATTTTCTTTAAGAAATTACTGTAACCGCCGCCGTGCATATTGATAGGCTTTAATGCAATTTGAACATCTTGGCGTTTTCTCATTTTATCAATATAGTTGTATTCTGTGTCACCTTCGCAAAATACAACAAATCGTTTTTTTGTAATTCACGTTTTGGTCTACTCAAATGCTGTACCTCCCAAAATACCTTTCATGTAGAATTCATAAATCTTTGTTGTTTCATAGCGTACTTCCGGGAAATCAGCCAGTGAATACATTTCCGACGTTAAATTCTCCCCTGTCTTTTGTCACAAAGTAAATCTGCTCTTTCATATATGTCTTCAAATCCAGGTGCAGCACATTGTGAGTAGAAAAAATAAACTGTCCTCTATGCTCTGCTCCATTTACAAAAGCAATTACTCGATCAGACAAGATAGGATTCAATACCCTATCCATTTCATCAGCAAAGACAACTTTATTTTCGTAAACCACACGGAAAATGTGTACAGCCCAAGCAAAGAACTCACGAACACCAGTGGAATCCATCTGAAGCTCTCTTCTAAATAAATTGCCCTTATCATCCTTTCGAATGATTATCGTTTTGCTGTATGGTTTTCTTTGTCAAGCTCAATGCCGCAGATACTGTAATCCACCATGCGGAAAATTTCCAGATATCTTTCATCTTCCAGAATATGCATATCTGCATCAAGTTTCATTACATCGTCAGCCGTTTGCTCCGACAGCGATTCTGGATACAAAGTATTTGTTACCCAATCAACAACTGCAAAAGCATCTTCATCTCCCAGCAATGCAAACTTTGAAACGATGAGACCGATATTAGCCCCTGGTTTTAATCCATCTCCAAGTAAAACTTATTCATGCTTGCAGATAATCCACTAATATTTTTGTGAAACCGCTCTCCATGCACCGTCTTCATTCCTTACCACTTCGAATAATGTTATTGGTGTTTTCTTTTTTCTTTTTCAGAACCTGCAGTTTCTCAAGCAAAAATACTATACTCATTAATTTGAAGCTCATAAACATAAACCTTCCCATTATTAGCCTTAAAACATAATTCAAACTTCTGAACCGGATTCTTTTTCATTATTCAAACTTGCAGCATTTACATATGGGCGAACAGATTTTACCTGACTGTTCGTTACAAAAGAGATTTCAAATATTTTAAGCTATTGATAAAAATTAGATTTACCGCCTGCATTCTCACCAACAATAACTGCGGATTTCAACAAATCAAATCCTTCTCCAGTCTCAACAAAGTTATCCGGAAAACGCTTTTTACCTTCCCAGTTGGTGCACTCATGGAAAACTCACTGTCACAGTTAAATGAGCAGAAATTATTAAAACGATAATATATCAGCATATAGCACCTCTCAATTCACTAAGCTACTTATATTATATCTCAAAAAAATCATTTGTAAACCAGATTTTTTTGTTTTAGTTGTCGTTTCTTAATCCAATTATACACATATTTTTAAATTTAAAATTCATTTTTTATTTTTTTCAAAAAAGTGGAGAACGCTTAGCTCTCCACTTCGTCTGTATGTTATATTCGATTTTTTTTCTAATGTACCCACCGGATGTTAGATGTAGATCAGCTCCGTCATCACAACTTCCTCTGCCTGCGCCTTCAGCATATTCATATGCCTTACCCAAGCCATGGCATCCTTCTCTTTCTCCAGTGCCGGATTCTTTTCCAATAATCCTTCCATAATCCGTTCCACTCTTGCTTTTTGCCGTTTCCTGTACTTTCATACAAATGCGGAAACAACTGCTCCGTCAGCACCAGATCATCAAACAGCATTGGTTTGTACTCCTGCAGAAACACCCTGCGCATCCGCCCGTACTTTCCAAGTTCCTTTTCTTCAATTGGCTGCAGCCTGATGTCCGGGATATAATAATCACCCGCCTGTATATATGCAAGATTATTCATTCTAAAATCGTTCATTTTTCTCTTTTCTGTCATGGTTCAATCCTCCTGAATATTCGTATTTTCACAGCGAAAATTCAGCTCTAAAATGGATTTTTCCATTCATCACAACATCGTCACATCAGAGACCCTTTGAAAAAATTTTAATCAAAGAATGCCCCGGCGTTCTTGCTGCGAGCGTGCATCGTGCGAAGCACGATAGCTTCTTCTGCACGCCTCTGCAATCCGCCGGAGAGCTCCCAAATTTCAGAAGATTTCTTCTGAAATTTGTGGTAATAAATAGCGTAGTAGAGACATTTTCAGTGTCGGAAACCCTTGATTTTACTGGCTTTTTTGAGGGTTTTGGTAATATCCTGCCGTGGCAAATAAAAGTACTTTTATCATTATTGCATAACCTCGCATTTCTTAGTTTTTTTCTTTCCAGTTGAAAGACTCGTATTCTAGAATGTAGTTCTGCTCAAGCTTAACAACATCACTCATTTCTACGCTTTCTAAAATAAAATATTAAATACATAACCAAAATCAGGACAATAGATATACTAAGAGTTGCACTTAAAGTTTCACCAATTCTTTGCCCCATACTATGTTCAAATCCATTGAAAGTTGCCAAAAAAAAACGATCAAGTTACATACCACCAATTTCTCAGCAGGAAAGCGATTATATAAGACTGCAGCCTTGATTCCCCTATACGCAATATAGGTATATGGAATCGTTTTCCAGAACAAACGTATGGTAACAAATATTCCTGCATCCAGCAAGCAAAGAAAAAAAGTATGCTTGTAGGTATTGATCCATGCCATTGCCCCGCCATATAGAAACGATACGGCCAGTATAGCAACAAAAATAAATGCAAAACAGATGCTGCAATCAGATTAAATATCCATGTTGCCAATGTCTCAAAAAGGGAAGGTTCTTCCTCGTAGTAGTCGTAATATTGACGTCCCAAATCATCATAAAATAGTGTTTTTTCTTCATCGTTCTCAATTCTCCTTATCATAAGAATTCTGTAACTTCAGTTCTACTTACATCTATTCCAATTCGAACATCGGATAAGTGTGCACTATATTCTCTCTGGTAATATATGGTAAATGTGCCTGAATTACATAACTTGGAAATTCAGATGGTGAAATACGCCCCAAGTGTATATCTTCAAGTATTCGATCTATAGACAATTCTGTATATGGCTCAACTATAGTAATCGGCGGCATTATAAACTGGAAATCATTGATATCAATAAAATGCGGATTAAAATCAACTCATAATCAAGTTCAAAAACCACCGTATCTTCCTGAAACAGCTGTTTCCACAATGATTCAATTGCCCTTTTTCTATTCTTCATAAATGCTCTAAATACATCTATTGATTCAATCTCACATATCCTGTCTCCTGTACTTCCTGCAAAACCAAAGAGCACTCCGGGCAAATTCATCCCGTTATTTCGATTAAACGATTTTAGGATAAAATGATACAATTTCCTCCATATGGCAATTTCTTCAAATAATTACTCTTTGAAAATCGGGTTGATATCTTCCCTCTTCTTGAATTATTTCCATAACATTTTTCGTTTGGACTGACCAAAATTTCATATTATATTTCCCCTTTGATGTATTTACCTATTATTTTCTTATTGCTTTTCAAATTTCTCCTGTCGATCACTAAAAAACAATTTCTTTCGTATTGTCTGCTCTTTTTCACTGCTGCAATTTCTTCCTGCAATCCCACTTCCGATTGTCCTTTTACTGGAAAATACTTTTTGAATTGTGCCTTAATATTAACATTAATGTCACTCTCATCCAGCTCCACCTGGTTGACTTCTCTGAAATAATAATAAATGTCTCTCTCACTTCGTTTGACGTAGCATTTATTCTGCCCAAATACATATTCAACGCCGTTTTTGCATCACTGAAAATCATTTCTCTTGGGTTCACCTGACAGGTACTGATAAAGGTCTGATCTGTCAATGTATACGGTGCCCATATATATCTGTTTTCTTCAGATACGCTGATATTTTGAAAATAAATAATTGCGTAACAGCAGGGGCTTTCTCCCAGAATTTCCGCAATCTTTGCCTGCTGTGGATTTCGATACTCGGTGTTCCATCCCCAGATCTGCAAATATTCCTCTCAAGCACATAAAGACCGATTCCCGATTCCGAATCAATCTGCAGTGGAATGACAGCTTCACGCAGTTCATGATCCCGTGCAAAATTATATACCTCCTGCATCGTATCGATGAAATCTTCTGTATTATTTTTATCAATTTCAGATACTCCACGGTGAACAAAACGCGCTTTCTGTTCCTGATAAAAAGTCTAATAATTTTACCGGAATCGTCTTTACGCGGAGCAATATTTTCCAACATGCTGTTATCATCCCGTGGCAATGGATATCCCACGTTATAAAGATACTGGGCAACATCACCATACAGATACAACTCGAGGGTCTGATCTTTTACTCGAATCACATGCTCCATATCCGGCTGATAGCGCAGCTCATCTATCGCTTTCCTCAACGCTTCTTTTCTTTGTTTTCCTGCTTTGCTTTTTTTCAAAGCAGCTTCCGCGTCCGCCAGAAATGTTTCTATAGATTGTAATTCCATTTCCAACGGCCGGTTTCCTTTTGACTGGATAATTTGCATTCTCTTGATTTCATAATATTCGCACAATAGATCAATACAAATATGTTCGCTGGATTTTCGTCTCACAGCCTTTTGTGCGTTTGTCGGCTTCCGCAGCAAAAAGCATACAGGTTCTCAAGCCAGAACATCTGTTGTTCTTTATTCAGATACCCCTTTTGCGTAGGGTATTCCCCCAGTTCATCCAAAACTTTCTTGAAGGATTGATTTTCCGTAAGATCTTCCTGCATTTGAGAAATAGCGTTCTTTCTAATAAATTCGCCTTTCTGCAATTCATAAAGGCACCGCTTAATTTTTTACAAATGGATGTTCTTCCTTTTCTTTGTAAAAATATTGATACAGGATAGAATTCTTTCCACGAATCAACAAATCTTCGCGAAGGTCCTCAAAAAACTCTTCATGAAATTTACTCATTCTCTGTATTCCTTTTCTTGTCCAATTTCTCTGATACGTTTTCCTGCCTTACGAAGCAATGCAATGGATACAAAAAAGCATCATCATCTAACAATTTCCCGGATCCGTTACTCAGGGTAAAAAGTTGGATTGTTCCCTTTATCACTCTGGGGAAAAACTGATATAAAATATTCCAAATCTGGCGTTACTTCCTCTTCGTTAAACGCTCTTAAAAAATTTCGATAAATGGTGTATTGTTTTATAAATTCTTCTGAATAATCAAACTGCTGCCGGATCCGTTCTCTTTCTGATATCTGGCCTTTTTTACGCTTGCTTTCCTTCTGTCTGCTCGCTTCATACGCCGCTTTGTCCCGATAAATTCCATAGTTGGTTTGCTTCGCGTCTTCAGCCGCTTCATCGCTCAAATCTCCCAGCGAGTCCAGCAGCACATCTAGCTCCTGATCTTCCTCTTTTTTGAATTCAGCTATGGATTGCACAGGTGTCTTAAGCCGTTCTTTTTATATCTTTTGGAAGATACCCATAATAAAATGCTCTCTCCTCTGTAGTATACGTATCTGTCATAAATTCACCGGTAAAAGTTGCATCAGCCACGATGCCGGACGAAACATGCCTTTTATATTTTCATACGGCACTTCCACCGACATGGTATTGAGATAGCAGTCAGCATACGCTTCCGCTGCATACAAATCCCCCAATGTTCATAGGGATTCTTCGCCCACACGGTCAGATCTTCCCATGTCTGCGATGCATTCCCTGTATTCCTCCACGGATTCGCTTCTGAGATACGAAGGGCACAGTACAGATAACTTTGCAAAAATTTTTCTACCGAGTACTTCTGCCCGGGGAGCATTTCCGCCCCTGCCTGAATCGTATCTTGTATATATTCCTCTGATAAGCCAGCTTCCGCCGCGTGTTTGTATCGTTCTTTCCTGTCGTATTGCATATATAGTCTGGCGTATTCTGTCAACTGCTCTATCAGTTTCCAAGTCTTTTTTTCATCATACTTTTTGTGTTCATTTTGCACATAAGGAAGCAGCGATTCTCCCATACCTGTAATCAAGGAAGAAAAGTTATGAATCTCTTCTTCTAATAATTGATTGCGCTAATTCAATAATCTCAATATCTGCTGCTTCATTTGTCATTTTTTCATACACTTTTCCTTACCCCATTTCCATGTCACAGTATACCATTATTCTTTTCTTTTTTCTACTTTTTGTTCTTCTATTCGACTATATAAAATGCAACCAAGGCGAATAGATGCACTTAACGTCCTAGCTGTTACCCTTTTGATGAATCTGTGCTTCGCATGAACCATCAAAAACAGCATATCCTTCAAACAGATCTCCCTCTGATGTCTGGCGGCAGATCATATAGATTGCACAGCAATGCTGCCTGCAACTCATTCTCCGGTTTCGCGATTTTCTTCAGTGGCATATAGAGCAAATCTTGCAACGTATTTTTGTATCTGTTTTTTCTGCTGTATTTGTTATACTTTGCATTCTCCAACAACAAATCAAGAGGGATTCTCCTTACCATCGGTACTCCTTTCTTTCATGAAATACACACTTTAAACGTGCAGTTCATATTCTGTTTTACTGTAGTCTTCAAACATCTGCTCATCCAGCATTTGCTGAATCTGACTGCTCAGGTATCTTACCCCAAGCCTTGTTCGCATCGCATTTTCAATCAGGAATTCTCTTACATTTTTTTTCCAGTCTTAAACGAATTCCATATTGACTCTCTAATCTGCGAACCGGAGAGATTTCTTCATCTTGAAGAATTGCGGAATAATCCTCCTTTGTCAATGGATAGAGCTGAACGATTTGATGGATTCGCCCGGCAATCTCCTGACGAATGCCTGCATATTGCACCAAATCTTCCAGCGTAAATCTGTGCGAATATAATGTATAACTTTCTTTTTTTCTCTATGCAGGCATTAAATCCCATCGACTTCGTTTCTTCCCGAATGTCTTTCTCCTCAAGAAGATGTTCAAAGCTACCGCAAAAACAAAGCTGACATTGAACTGTCAAATGTCAACGGCAAATGACCATTCTTCGCCTCGCAGGTTATGGTAGCTCCTTCAATCAATTTCAGGAACTCATTTTGATTCGCTTTTTCCGTGATTTGTGTATAATCTATGATTTTGATATATGGGTACATATTCTTCAAGACACGCCAGATTTCGGTCTTTCCACAGCCCGTAGGTCCGGCAAAAAGAATATTTCGTTTGTGTCCTTTCGTATGATTTATACAAAAGCATAGACGCAGCCTTCACAGCTTCTGTTTGCCCATGAATTTGTTTGGACAGATATTCATATATTTCTTTTGGCGTATAAGAAAACGTCTTGACAGGCTCTTTCTTTTCTTTTGCCATTCCCCGGACAACACTCTCAATTCCCTCCAATTCTTCTTCTGGAATAAAGGGAATGGCATTTTTATTACAGCAGTCTGCCATGATTTCTGCAATTTTTGTTATGCTTTCCTCATCAATTTTCATAATTTTCAGTGCATTTGCAAAAAGCGAAAAATAATCCAAGCTATACTTCTGCTCCCAGAATAAGGCCATACTCTCACATTCGTTCAGTAATTGCACATACTCCTCATCCGACATGGTATTGTAGTTGCCGGCTTTTGCACTTTTGGTAAAACGCAGTGCCACATTTTGTATAATCTCTTTTCCGTTCCCTTCTGCAATTTCCTGCAGATTTCTTTTAAACCATTCTACACTTGTTGTTCTTCTCATCTTCACATCACCTTCCACTACCAATATAATACAGCGGGGATTATCTCGTAGATTTTATGAGTACTCTTTTATCAGATTCTCTCAATTCCTTTTCCAATCCATCATCTCACCGTCTCATAGGGCGGATACTTCTCAATTTTTTTAGGCGTTTCCCCTCTGGTAAACAGATAGGCTTCCTGTAACCCCATCTGTAAAATGTGATCCACTGTTCGATTCGCCTTCGCTCCGATATATATGGCTGTATCTACATCCTGACCTCCCAGATACAGTAAATGGTCGCACCTGTTTAAAATCGTCTTCGCTTCTGCAGTTGTATAGAGTGTTTCCAGCTGACTGATGCTCTGCAGAATAATACTCACGGAAATATCGCGGGATCGTATGACAGAAATCAGCTTATCAAAATTTGGTATATATATATTGGTTGCAAAATCATCTAATATAATTCGAACCGGTATCTTAAGACGCCCATCCGGCATTTTGTCCGCATCAGCACATAACTCCTGAAAAACTTGGGTATAGAACACATTGATCAGTCCATCGAAGGATCGGTCTGTATCACTAATATGTACAAACACAGCACTTTTTTTCTCGCCCGGTATCTGCGATATGAAATCCGTCCCGATTCCGGAACATTTCTTTTTTTACCTCATATATATCATAAGCGCCCAGCGCCCGATTGACGACTTGAGAAATGCAGGCCCAGGTTTTTTCTGCGTTAAATACATTTCTATACTCTTTATACTTTTTACGGCAAAACTTTCCGGAAATTCCGCCTCTAACTCAGCAAAGATCCTCTCCTTCCGGGGTTCCAAGTACTCTGTTTAACTTACAGACACTAATCAGATTTTGTTCCTCATAAGGAAGGGCTTCCTTCGCAAAAAGCGATGAGGCTGGCCAGTACCACCTGCGCCGACTCTTCCCAGAAAGGTTCGCTATATATCCGAACCGGAATCATGGAAGCTGCAATCGTTAAAATGTCCTGCTCCCTGCAGCTATCCGGAAGCCTGCCCGGCCGAATGTAATCCAGTGGATTATATCCCTCGAATATTCGGGTGCACAAAATCAATCAGATATACCTTATACCCTACCTGTTCTAAATCCTTTGCGTATTGCTTATATAACAGTCCTTTCGTATCTGCAACGTAGATACTTTCCTGACAGCACCTGAGATTGGGGATCACATAGCCTCCGGTTTTTCCACTACCGGAGACACCAACCACCAGATCATTGTTATTCAGGTTTGTTTTTCTGCTGTCATTTAAAACCCGGACATGTTTTCCTAAAATCCGTTGATTTTCCTTTTGTTTCATTCTGCTTCCCCTTTTATTCAAATTGCTCTACAATCTCTGTTGCCAACCCGAATTCCAACGCTTCGTGTGCGTCAAAATAGCTGTCATATTGCGTAATCTCCTGCACCTTCTGTTTTTCTTTTCCTGTTCTTTCACTGATAATTTCACATATCGTATCTCTTATTTTCATAAGATCCTGCAATCTTTTTTCCATTTCCAGCGGTTTTTGATTCGACGGACCGCCGGCATAGTATGGATCGTGGATCATCAGTTTTGTATGAGGAAGCATCGCCCGCCTGTCTCCTGCCAGAAATATCAACGCTCCCATACTTGCAGCAATCCCAATACACACTGTACGCACAGGTGCCTGCATAATGCAGAGACAGTCATAGAGTGCAATGCCACTGTTAATCTCCCTCCCGGACTGTTAATATAGAGGGTAATCTCTTTCATCGGATCCATGCTATTTAAATAAAGCAACTGTTTGATCAGTTCCGTCGAAACTTCTGCCTCTATCCCGGTTGTCAGAAAAATCTCTCTTTTTGAAAAAATCATCTTCTAATGACATCGTTTCCAGCCCACGAGCAGTTTCCCTTTATAATTCTTGGTCTTCGCATGATTTCTACCATTTCCTCTATTCCTCCCAATATAAAAATGCATGTTTCGATTCTTCCTCTTCCTGCCACTGACGAACCTTCTTGATAGCCTGTGGATGAATCCGGTCTTCACACCAATCCGCTGTATCCGGCAGCATACATTCCATGAATTCCAAAAGTATTTTATTGGGAAGCCAATCTTTGACATCCCAGTCCTTTTCCGTAGAATAAATACGCAGATTCTGATCTGCTGCACAATCTGCCGCTCTGTAATACCTGGGATCCTCAATGCAGCAATTCTCAAACAACTCCCATATGGTCTCCCCTATGGTAAGAGACTCGCTGTAACATCCCAAAGACGTCATCTGCTCTTTGATTTGCTCCACCTTTTGTGGATTTTCTTTTTCCATCTGTGTAAAATAATCCTCTTGTGTTATATCGAAGAATCTTTTGCAGCACGTCTTTCCCCGCTAGAGAAACACGCAGACAGGTTGCTGCGTGACACCATTCATTCAGTTTTTTTCTTTTTCTCATATTTTACCTCCTGTTTTAGTCGGGGAAAGGTAATTCTTCAGTTCATTCTCCAATCTCTCTCCAACTCCTAATGCTAATTCGCCACCGAAACTCATCACTTCATCATAGTCAATCTTGAAAATCTCTTCCAGAGGACAAGTTTTGAGATCCAATTGCCAAAGCCAATTCACTCGATCATTTCTTTCTTGCACTTCTCTTTCATACATTTCGATATCCGCCTTGAGGCTATCCATATACACAGCTACATCATCCGTATTACCATAAGTGTCCCCGCCATTTTCAAAGTCTCATACATTTTCCGCAAAGTATCAAGTTCAACCTGCTCGATATCTAATGAGCTTACATGACGACTTGTCATAATATCATATACATTCATATGCTCCTCGAAATACTCAGAAATATTTACAGGAATCTCATCATACTCCAATCTACTTCTGAATATTCTTCTCCCAAATCTCCATCCGCATTGTAATAAACGATTCTTTCATCTTGTTCTCCTTTTTTTTCTTTGCACGTTTTTTGTTCCTTACAAATGAAAGTATATCAAACTTTATGTGCTCTCGTAATTTTTACGAGTATTCTTTCGTAAAAAAAAAAGAGCCTGTTTTGGCTCTTTCCTTAAGAAACATTTCTAGCATCCGCTTCCCGTTCTATATTGGCTTTTCACACTTTCTATAATCCTGCACATATTTCCATAGCATATTCTTTTTCTTCGCATCTTTTTTCATTTTGTGCAAGTCTCGAATATATCCTATTAATCTTTGATACTTTTTTTACTGTCATCTCGAATCAGGTTCTCTTTCCCAATCTGGTATCTGCGTTTCTTAAAATATCCCTTCACTAATTCTTCTATAATCTCATCTTCATACACTTTTCTCAATTCTGTTTCGGATAAATTTTCAACCTCATCGTATCTCATACGTACCATTCCGGCTCCTATTTTATCCGTAATACCATTTTTATATAGATCCAGCTTTTTTTTGCTCTTCCGTATCATGATGTGGTCCATCAAATTCAACAACCAGAATTGGAAAATAGTTCATTTGCGGATATTTTCCATTATTACTTTCATACACCTGCTCAAAAATAAAATCGAATTTCATCCATTTGAATTTATTCGTATAATAGTCCTTATATTTCTCATTTGTCACTTCTACATAATTATCAAGCGGCTGTTGTGGCGTAAGCCGAATCTGCATATGTTTCGTCAAATCATAGTCTTCAGAATACGATTCAATACACACACACCGCTTTTTTTCACTTTTACTGTCAAATCTGGTTTTCACCTTCGCAAATCTACCTTTTTCAAACTCTGATAGTTCATTAATATCTACTGCCATTGTATGATTCTCCTTGTAATTGTTCCATTCCTTCTTCTATACTGCTGACAATATCATATCCTTCTTTTTTTCAATAACTTCAGATTATCTGAAATCGCCAGCATTTTGTGCTCTTCTCCCATAAAGTCGTCAAGCCTTATTCCATAATACACCGAATCCATTCCATATGTATCATAAAACATTTCTGTTGTTTTATATCGCTGAAAATAAGACATCCGGAAGCACTCATAACCTCTCTCATCTCCCCAATATACCCGAGAATCAAATTCTACAATATGATCTTTAATTTTTCTTCCCATACTGTACATTTCGTTTTCCGAATTGTTTTTTTAATTTTCTCATATACTTGATTTAATGTTTCCTGTAGTTCTTTCAAATCAGCAACAACCTCTGCTTTTTGTTTTCGTATTTTCGTCAGATCTACAGTTCCATTTTACCCATTCATCTAAATCGGCACACATAGAATCATGAAACATTTGGGCAAATTCGTATTTATTCATATATACTTTTATCAACTCAGCCACACCAGGTCGACAGTTTGCGATATCTGAGATAATATATGTCAAATGATCATCAAGGAGTAGTTTATATTCCTGATCTCCTGAAAGTCATAACAAAATGTTTTTCTCCTGATTTGAGTGAACCAATCAGTTTTTTAAAAATTCTTCAGAAAGATTATCTGTACAAAATATGCTTTGATTCACTGGTTGATACTCGCAGCAAGCATGTATATGAGCATATGGGAAACAGAAACTGCTATACAATTCGTCTGGTGTGTCAAGTAATTGTGCTACTTTGCATATTCTCCCTTCGCTGTTGCTGATGTAATTCACAATCAGTATACAACGGGAAGCCTTTCTCCTCTCCTTCTTTCTCTGCATCTCTCTCCTCATCAAATAGTACATGTCCAAACCCATGTGTATAGATCCAGTCTTTTGCCTCAAAAATGTAATAATGATTTTCTTGTAAATATGATAATTGCGGGGTTTTCACTCGACAAATGACATCGTTTTCTATTTTCACTCCATAATAGCAGTTCTTCTCATATGACATAAAGTTCAAAAACAATACAAAACTGTCCTTTTTTGCACCGGTGCGAAATCCTTCCTTCACCAAAATTTCCCGGTCTTCACTTTCTCCATAAACAGCAAGTCCCTGCACTTCTTTTTTGCCCCAAATAGTCAGCCTTTTTGACATGTTAATCTCCTTTTCTGTCGTGAGTTGCGCTTTTCAAGTTCCTGTAGATGATACATAATTTAACGATTCATTCGTGCAAAAACAGCATCGGATAACTGACTGTGTAAAATAGATGATTTAAATTTCTGTTCATAAGCCATGCATTCTTTAAAGTTTAAATCCTGCAGCTTATTTTTATCGAATTCATATAAATAGCATGTACCATTACCATCCAGCCCTTCGCCCTTCATACAATACAGATGTATATTGTCTACCCTGTGAGTCCAGGCTTTGCCAGACCCATTCGCTCCACATACTGACCCATTTTTTATCTGTATAACCCTGATAAAGCTGAATGACTTTCCCTTGGCTTCCAACCTGAATACCAACATTATGTGTGATATAAATATCCTTTTTTTCATACCGAACAAACCACGAACAGTTCCTCTTAAGGACATACAGGTTGGATTTTCATTATAATTACCAACATGTATTTCCATTGCTTTTCCCTTATAATCAATTGTTTTTAACATAATTTTTTCTCCTGGTATGATGTAGTCATAGACCAATAAGGTCATCCACATCATATTCTCTAATCTATATCCTGGTTTGTATGATTATTCACTCCAACCATAGACTATGTTACATACATTTTTGTCTGATTATTCACTCTAGACTATGTCTGTTACATATTATTTTCCATTGGATAGGGAAAAGGACGATTTTCTCCTAGGGAGCTGGCTTATGTCCAGTAATACCCGTAACTTAAGACTGTCATTCCATCAATGAAAATTTATGTTTTAGGCTGGTTGGGAGCAATTAAGCTATACCCGTATAACGTGCCAGGTAGTGTATTCATTGTTTTTATGGAACCCTATCGGAAGGAGCATATAATGCATAACAAAAACTATATTTCCGTCGGCATTGATGTCGGTTCAGCTTTTAGCTTTATGACAATTCTTGCGCCAGACGAAACAGTGATCTTGAAACCTTTCAAGATTACTCACAATAATAAGGATTCTTTGGAACGAGCTGTTTCTGAAATTAAAAAGCAGAAGAGCTGTATTCCTTAGAAAGTCGCACCTTTCTAGAATCCACTGGGATTTATCATTTCCCGCTCTTCTGCTATCTTGTTGATTGTGGTTTTAACGCGTCCATAATCAATCCTATTATTACACATTCTACTAAGAATGGAAATATCAGAAAAGTAAAAAATGATAAAATCGATTCTAAAGGTATTGCCAAACTAGGATTATCAAAAGATATTCCTGTTTCCCAGTTCCCAGCAAAGCTGGTTCTTGAACTGCGTAGCCTTACCCGTAAGTATTACGATTTAACTGATGAGCGTTCTGCTCATATCAATAAACTTAAAGGAGACCTGCATACCGTGTTTCCTCAGTATCTTGACGTTTTCTGTGATGTTACCGGCAAGACCTCAACAATGATTCTTCGCCAGTACGGTACTCCAGACAAGATACTTCGTGGTCATAAGAAGACCATGATTGAAAAAATATCAAAAGCTTCACGAAAAGGTCTTGCCAAAGCTTCTGAAAGATATGAGAAACTCTGTGCTGCAGCTAATGCTGCAAAGACATTTGGATGTCAAATAGACAGTATCTACTTCAATATCTTTTTAACTTTGGACCTTGTTGAAAAGCTTGATTCTGCTTTGGATTCCATACTGAATCTTTTTAAATACAATCCCAGGTGTTGGCTTTCTGACTGCTGTAACAATCATGTGCGAAATAGGTGATTTCTCAGCATTCCGTAATCCAAAACAACTTTTTGCTTACTTCGGATTAGATCCTGAAGTAAATGAATCTGGAAAATTCGTTGGCACTCAGTTACATATGAGCAAACGTGGCTCCAGAATCGCGGCGCCGTGCTATCTTTGCAGTAGCACTCGCCTCCATTCGTACAAAACGTAATGGAGAGGGCATCAATCCATACCTCCGTAAGTATTACGAATTAAAGTCTGGACAAAGCCTAAGATGGTTGCAATCGGTGCTGTAATGCATAAAGTCTGCAACATCGTATTTGCTGTTCTTCGTGATGAAAAGGCATTTGAGCTTCGGTCACCAGAAGAACACTGTAAGCAGTATCAAAGACCTGCTTTAGCAGCTGCATAAAGATGCAGCTATATAAAACCATAGGAGCTTCTTGACGAAAATCCAAGTGATTTACG
>VOFB01004684.1_pt1 | contig 40878 bp, 63 predicted proteins | sample 5384141 | NCBI WGS metagenome assembly VOFB01 (sample SAMN12384721, study PRJNA508395) | human gut metagenome | isolation source: healthy gut A | host: Homo sapiens
TCGTTCAGTTACGGTATTGCTTACGCATCGCTCCTCTCTATACCCGCAGGCGGGCAGGGGGATCGTCTCCTGCCCGCCACATCCACCAGTCCTGCCGGATCAATAGTTCTCTTTTCCTCGAAATGGCTCTGAGGATGGGCGCACACAGGGACCAACCTCCGGGCCTTCTTCCGATGACCAGATGGCCGCAGTTGCGGCACTCCCACATGGTCTCTCGCTCTTTTCAAAGACCCGCTGCATCTCCCGTTGCTCAGCAGCGCCCGATAGCGCTCGTGGGCCTTCTCTGATGCGCCCCACCTGCCAGAACTTCTCCGCCAGCTCCGTGAAGCCCTCCTCCCCGGCCTCCTGCGCCATGCGGTCGCCACATATCCGTCCACTCATAGTTCTCTCCGGCGGCGGCAGGAGGCCAGATTCTCCGCCGTGGTGCCGATGCCGCCGAGGCCTTGAACATCTTGGCGTGCTCCTTTTCGTTGTTGGCGGTGGCCTGGCCTGGAAAATGGCTGCGATCTGCTCATAGCCCTCCTTCTTGGCCATGGAGGCGAAATAGTCATACTTGCTGCGGGCCTGAGTCTCCCCGGCAAAGGCCTCCCGCAGATTGCGCTCGGTCCTGCTTCCCTTCAGTTCCATGATAAGCTCCTTCCCGCTCCTGTGGGAGCCATAAAATCTTTCCGTTTATTATACCATACCTTTCCCGGATTGACAATTTTTATTTTGCTTGCGCCGGAGGGCCGGGTGGGTAAGATAGTAAAAAAAATCACGGGGCAGAGGCCCCGCAATTTCCGCAAGGAGGTATCACGTTATGAAAGTCGGCTTTATCGGCACCGGCAATATGGGGGCGCACTGGCCCATGCCGCCGCCCAGTCCCCCGCCCCGGCGGAGCTGCTGCTGTCCAACCGCACCCCGGAGAAGGCACAGGCTCTGGCCCAGCAGCTGGGGGCCACCGTCTCGACAATGAGACCATCGCCCGAACCTGCGACTACATCTTTCTGGGGGTCAAGCCCCAGATGATGGCGGACCTGCTGGCCCGGCTGCAGCCCATCCTGTCCCGGCGGCAGGAGGACTTCGTGCTGGTGTCCATGGCCGCCGGCCTGACTCTCCAGCGCTTGAGGGGAGATGGCGGGCCTCTCCTGCCCCATCCTGCGGATCATGCCCAACACTGCCTGCGCCGTGGGAGCGGGCCTGACGCTGTACGTCCCCTCCCGGAGGTGACGGAGGAGCAGCTGTCCGCCTTTCTGACCCTGCTGTCCGCCTCCGGACGGCTGGAGCCGCTGGAGGAGCACCTCATCGACGCCGGCAGCGCCGTGGCCGGCTGCGGCGGCGCCTTCGTCAGCCTGTTTCTGAGGCGCTGGCCGACGGCGCGTCACCTGCGGCCTGCCCCCGTGACAAGGCACGGCGCTACGCCGCCCAGATGGTGCTGGGTACGGCGCAGCTGGCTCTCCAGTCCGACCAGCACTGCCGCCATGAAGGATGCCGTCTGCTCTCCCGGCGGCACCACCATCGCCGGGTCCGGGCGCTGGAGCGGGGCGGCTTCCGCTCGGCGGCCATGGAGGCCGTCATTGCCGCCTATGAAAAGACGCTGGCACTGAAAAGCTGACCCGCCCCAAACGCAGAGGCCCTTCGGACGGAGGTCTGCCCCCCGCCCGGAGATCAGCACACCACACATCCCCCTTCTCCGGGCAAAAACGCCCCGTCGGCCATGCCGATGGGGCGAGACTGTCGAAAAAACCTCCGGATTTTCCGACAAAAGGCTTACAGTCTGCTGTGCGCATAATTTGTGCGCCAGAGGCGCACAAAATTATGCGCACAGCAGAGAAAATTTTCTCTCACGCATCTATCGTGAGAGAAAATACTTCCATTCTTGCCGCCTGCGGGCGGCAAACTCTGCGAGGCTTTTTGACACACTGAACCGCCCCACCGGCCATGCCGGTGGGGCGGTTCTTTAAAGGAAATACAAAGCCTGCTTACTTTCCGTAGATCACGCCGATGAGCCAGTTCAGAAACCGGTAGGGCAAAATGCGGGTCAGAAACAGGGCCAAAAACTATAGTCAAAGCGGATGGTGTAAATGGGCTTTTACCCGCTGCTTCATGGCCACCTTAGCGATGAAGGCTCCCCGCCTTGGCGGGATCCATGCCGGTCTGCTCGTCGTGCTCCATCCGGGCCACGGAGCGGCTGATGCGGCCGCCGTACACGTCGTCGCCGTCGATGGTCTTTTTCCCGTGCGGCGGTGAAGCCCGTGTGGATATCCCCCGGCTGCACGGCGCACACCGTGACGCCGTAGGGCCGCAGCTCGTTAGCCAGCGCCATGGCTGTTCACCGCCGCCTTGGCAGCGGAGTAGTAGGCCTGAAACGGGATGGGAGCCGCCGCCGCCACAGGGAACTGAGGTTCACGATGCGCCCGGCGCCCGCCTGCCGCATATGGGGGATCACCGCCCGGTTCACGTTGACCATGCCGAAGAAATCTGCGTCAAAAAGCCGCTTGGCATCCTCCGTCTTGGTGAACTCAATGGCCCCGCTGATGCCGAAGCCTGCGTTGTTCACCACCACGTCGATATGGCCCTCCTGCCGCAGCACCTCCCCGATGGCGGCATCCACCAGCTCCTCACGGGTGATGTCCGCCACCAGATGGTGCAGACCCTCTACGCCCTGCGCCCGGCGGCTCAGCTCATACACCGTGCAGCCGCCGCCTTCAGCGCCAGAGCCGCTTTCCGATACCGGAGGTGCCGCCGGTGACAACGCGATCTTACTCATGCTTAACCAGCACCTCCGCCATAATGTCCATGGCCTCGTCCAGCAGGACCTCCGTGTGGGTGGCCATGTAGCTGGTCCGCAGCAGGGCCTCTCCCTCCGGCGTGGCCGGGGGCAGGGGTGGGGTTGACATGCACGCCCCGGTCGTAGATCTCTTGGCCACCTCCAGCGTGTGATCGTCTCGTAGGTGTAAATGGGGATGATGGGCGTGGGGCGTTCAGGGCCGACTCCCGGATCTTCATTCCCCGGTCCGTCATGCCCTTCCGGGCGTACAGGCTCAGGCTCCGCAGCCGGTCCACCAGCTCCGGGTGCTGCTCCAGATGCCGCAGGGCCGCCAGTGCCGTGGCGCAGTTGGCCGGCAGGATGGACGCCGAGAAGATGAAGGGTCGGGAGGCGTGGCGCACATACTCCGCCACCGCCCCGGAGGCCGCCATGTAGCCGCCCAGGGAAGCCAGGGACTTGGAGAAGGTTCCCATATACACATCCACCTGATCCTCCAGCCCAAAATAGCTGGCGGTTCCACGACCGCCCTCACCCAGCACGCCCAGTCCGTGGGCATCGTCCACCATGACCCGTGCACCGTACTGCTTGGCCAGCGCACAAATTTCCGGCAGCTTGGCGATGTCGCCGCCCATGGAGAATACGCCGTCGGTAACGATGAGGGCGCCGTTCTGCTCCGGCACCCGCTGCAGCTGCTTCTCCAAATCCTCCATATCGCTGGGGCGGTAGCGCCGCATCTTTCCGTAGCTCATCTGGCAGCCGGCGTAGATGGAAGCGTGGTTCTCCCGGTCGCAGATCACATAGTCGTGCCGCCCCACCAGTGCGCTGATAATCCCCACGTTGGACTGGAACCCCGTGCCGAAGGTGACGATGCCGGGCTTACGCAGAAACTTCCCCAATTCCTCCTCCAACTCCAGATGCATCTGGAGGGTGCCGTTGAGGAACCGGGAGCCACTGCACCCGGTGCCGTACTGCTCAGGGCATGGATGCCCGCCTCCACCACATCCGGGGCCGTGGTCAGACCCAGATAGTTGTTGGAACCCAGCATGATGCGGCGCTTGCCCTCCATCATCACCTCCACATCCTGCCGGGACTGGAGGGCGTGGAAATAGGGATACACCCCGCCGCCTTCAATTCCTTCGCCAGAGACGGCTCATAGCATTTCTGAAAAATATCCATAGCTCTCTCCTGTTATGTAATATAAAATATTAGTTATTTCCGTTTTGCAAGCCATATTATGTGGCTTTTTGCTGCAATAAATATTATATAGTGTTGTGAAAAATTTGTCAACCCCCATCCCCTTCGTTGGCTGCGGCAGGGGTACTTTCTCCCCCGTCCGGCGTGTCCAAACAGGACGTTTTACCCTCTGTCCAGCCGTACAGATCCGTCCGGAAAATGTCCATCGGACGTCCACCTCGACCTTTGAAAGCGTCCCATGTCCGGTGGGCCTTGAAAACCGCCATGGCACGAAACGAGATCGGCAAAGCTGCGCTGTGTGAAATAGAGTATCAAAAAGCAGAAAGGTAGGCGTCGGTCAGAAACCCATAGAAATAAAAATGGCATCGGCAAAATGCCGTGCTGCAAAACCGAAGTACCCAAAAACGTTGCCATGAAAAAGCAGGGCATCGGCAGAAATGCCGATGCCCTGCTTTCAAAAAAATCTTTTGCGTAAAATTCCGCTGCCGCAAAAGCTTATTTGCCCAGAAAGCTCTTTGCCAAAACCATTCGGCAGCCGATCCCATCGGGCGGATCCGGTAAGATTTCTTCGGTCAGAGCCGCCTGCCCGGAGTGGTTGGTCCGTTTGTTCAGCGCTGCTGTGCCGCCTGACGGCCCGCCCGGAAGGCCCGGAGGTTCAGCTCCCGCACCTTCTCCGGCACGGTGTCCGCCACCACCTGCTCCCAGTCGATCTGGGGGCAGCCCAGACTGTCACACATAGCCCCGAAGAGCACCACGTTCATGCACAGGGGTTGCCCAGCCCCAGCGCCATGTCGCTGGCCGGCACGGCAATGGTGCGGAACACCTTTGCCATGGCCTCCACGCAGCCCTCCGGGTAGGTCTCCGCCCCGGAGGCAATGGTGGTGGACTTGATGGCGTAGTCATTGATGACCGCCACGCCGCCGGGCTTCAAGAACTCGGCATAGCGCACAGCCTCCATCTTCTCCAGCGCCACCAGAATGTCCGCCTCGCCCTTGCCGAACACGGGGCCGTACACCTTGTCGCCCCAGCGCACCTGCGTCGAGACGCTGCCGCCCTGGGCCATGCCGTGTACCTCGCTCTGCTTCACGTCGAAGCCCGCCTGCATGAAGCCGTTGGCCATGATTTTGGAGATCAGGATGGCCCCCTGACCGCCCACGCCCACCAGCAGCGCACTTTTCACACCAGACATCACACTTCCTCCTTTACGATGGCACCGAAGGGGCAGACCTGAGCGCAGACGGTGCAGCCCACACACTGGGTACGGTCGATGACCGCCTTGCCCTCCTCCATGGAGACGGCGGGCAGCCCACCTTCAGGCAGCTGCGGCAGCTGCGGCACTTATCCGGCTCCACATGGCACATTCCCTTTTGGAACCTATCCCGCTTGATGAGCAGGCAGGGCCGCCGGGTGATGATGGCGGATGCTCACCCGGAACCAGCGCCGCCACGGCCCGGTCTACCGTTTCCTTCATAGCCGTCAGGTCCTGCGGGTCCACTGTCAGCACCGGGGCAAAGCCCATGGCCGTGAAAATTTTCTCCACGCTGAGCATGGGGGCCTCGTCCCCAGCAGGGTATAGCCCGTGCCGGGGTTATCCTGGTGGCCGGTCATACCGGTGATGCGGTTATCCAGCACGCAGGGGATCATGCGGCCGTTGTTGTAGATGATCTCCGCAGCGCCGGTCATGCCGCTGTGGAAGAAGGTGGAGTCGCCCATGACGCCGAAGACGGTCTTATCGGTGACGCCCTCCCGCTCAAAGCTCTTGGCAATACCCATGCCGGCGGAGAAGCCTGCGCCCATGCACACCACGGAATCCATGCAGTTCAGAGGGGCGGCGTAGCCCAGCGTATAGCAACCGATATCGCCGGAGACGACATAGTTTTTGTTCTTGGACAGGGTATAGAAGAAGCCACGGTGGGGACATCCGGGCAAAGGCCGGAGGACGGGGCCGGGGTCACATCCGTCTTGCGGAATCTGTTTTCTCGCCCAGCACCCGCTCCCCAGCAGCTGGGTATTCAGCTCGTACAGAAGGCCCGTCAGCTCCTTGCCCACGCAGGATGCCGGCGGCCTTGATCTGATCCTCCATGAAGGGCTCCAGCTCCTCGATGACATAGAGCTTTTCCACACGGGAGGCAAAGTCCCGGATCAGATCCATGGGCAGGGGAAGGTCAGGCCCAGCTTCAGGAAGGACGTCCCTCCGGGAACACCTCCTTGGCGTACTCATAGGACACGGAGGCCGTGATGACCGCCCACCTTGCCGTCGCCCAGCTCCCGCTTGTTCAGGCCGTTTTCCAGCGCACGGGTGCAGCCGTACTCCTCCAGCCGCCGCAGCCGCTCCTCCACCAGCGGGTGGTTGGCGTAGGCGTGGGCGGGGGTGCAGACGAACTTGCGGACGTTGCGCCGGTAGGGCGGCGCCGTATGCCCCGGCGCTCCCCCACTGCACCAGCCCTTGGGTGGCAGACCCGTGGTGGTGGTGCGGTACAGCACCGGGGTATCGAACTCCTCCGACAGCTCACAGGCCAGAGCCACGAAGTCCTTTGCACTCCTGCGGGTCGCTGGGTTCCACCATGGCGATCTTGGCCGCCCGTGCATAGTGGCGGTTGTCCTGCTCATTCTGAGAGGAGTGACAGCTGGGATCGTCCGCCGTCACCACCACGAAGCCGCCGCCTACGCCCATATAGCCGGCGGTGAACAAGGGATCCGCCTTTACGTTCAGGCCCACCATTTCATGGTGCAGAAGGAGCGGGACCCGGCAATGGAGGCCCCGTAGGCCATCTCCACCGCCACCTTCTCGTTGGGCGCCCACTCGCAGTAGACGTCCTTCTGATAGGGGGCAGGTTCTCTAAAATCTCTGTACTGGGGGTGCCGGGATAGGCGGAGCATATCTTGATGCCTGCCTCGTACGCCTCTGGCCGTGGCCTCGTTGCCGCTCATGAGATGCTGCTTCATATGATTTTTCACCTTTCTGTTCCGGTTGATATCAACATGACTATGCCGGGATGTATTTAATATCTTTCCGCCTGTGCCTCGCCGTGGAGCACCCGCAGGGCGCCCCCGTCATCGTGCATCCACTGCTGCATCGGCTTCCAGCAAATTTCGCCGACGCCGTGGATATGGTAAAAGGGCTCCTTCGCGCTCTCAAGCGCCAGAAACTCCGCCATCGCGCGGTTCATCGCGTTCGACCCGAGGCTGCCCCAGAACGAGACGATGAGCTTGCGCCCGTCGTTCATGCCGAGCTTTTCCTTCGCCTGCTGCTTTGTCACTGTGAAAAAGTCACCGCGCACGGGCGTACCGGTCACGACCACCTTTTCGGGGTGCTTGTAGTGCGCGCGGCAGTCCTCAAAGCCAACCATGATGCGGTCGCAGTGGGGCTCCAACTGTCGCGTCGTCAGCCCCGGCACGATGTTCGACTCGTGCACCGCCGTCGGAATGCCCGCCTTTGCGCCGTAGCGCACGAGCGGATAGCTCGCGTAGCCGCCGGTGCCGACGATTAGGTCGGGGTGAAAATCATTCAAGATTGCGTTCGCCTCACGCTCGGCGTGGGCGAGATTTTTGAGCGAGACAAGGTTGTGCTTGATCTCCGCAGGCCTGAACGAGCGGTGGAACGATGAAATGTTCACCGTGCGGAAGGGATAATCCGTGTGCGCGATCAAGTCGCGCTCCAGTCCGCGCTCCGCGCCGACGAATAAGATCTCCGTGCTTGCGTCCTTCTCGCGCAGATAGCCCGCGAGCGCGAGCGCGGGGTTGACGTGTCCTGCCGTGCCGCCGCAGGTAAAGATGACCTTCATAGCCGTTTTCTCCTTCCCGCGTCAGCGCATCTGGCGCGAAACGCTCAGTACGATGCCGACCTCGGCCAGCTGCACGGCAAGCGCCGTGCCGCCGTAGCTGAAAAACGGCAGCGAAATACCCGTGTTTGGGATCAGATTCGTCACGACCGCGATGTTCAGGAATACCTGCAAGGCGATCTGCGTCGTCACGCCGACGGCAAGAAGGCTTCCGAAGCGGTCGCGCGCGTGCAGGGCGATCCAGTAGCCGCGGATGATGAGCAGCGCGAACATGACCATGATGATCGTCGCGCCGACAAGGCCGAGCTCCTCGCAGATGATGGCGAAAATAAAGTCGTTGTGCTCTTCGGGCAGGAATAGAAACTTCTGCCGGCTCTTGCCAAGGCCCAGTCCGAACAATCCGCCCGAACCGATGGAGAGCAGGCTCTGCCGGATCTGATAGCCCTTATCGCGCATCCACTCTTCGTTGAACGGGTCGAGCCAGATGTCGATTCGGCTCGAGTTGTAGGTGATGATGCCGGTCGCAAAGGCGTAGATCACCAGCAGCACCAGCGCAAAGCCGAGACCGACCCAGTAGTTGCGGATACCGCCGACGTACATCATCACCGCGCCGACGCCGAGCAGCAGCACCATACCGGAAAAGTGCGGCTCCTTCGCCATCAGCGCCGCAATCACGCCGAGGATAGCGGCATACGGTACGATACCTTCACGAAATGTGGCCATTTTGTCTTTTTTCTTTGAAATGCTGTCGGCAAAATAGAGGATAATGCCGACCTTGGCAATCTCGGAGGGCTGGAACTGGAACGAGCCGATGCGGATCCAGCGCTGCGCGCCGTGCGTCAGTCGGCCCGTGCCGATGCCCGGGATCAGAACGAGCACCAGCAGGATGATGGAAAAGATCAGCAGCATCTTCGCCACCGCGCGATAGCGCTCGTAATTGATCTTGCCGACAATAAACATCGCCGTGATACCGAGGATCGCAAAAATGCCCTGACGGATGAGGTAGTACGCGGGGTTACCCTCTTCATAGTAGGCCGAGGGGAAACTGGCGGAAAACAGCATGATCAGGCCCACGCCCACGAGCGTGAGCACCAGCAGAAGATACGGAAGGTCCAGCGGTCCGCGGCCCGCTTCGCGCGCCGCCGCCTCGATGGCCTTCGCCCGCTCGCGCTGCTCCTGCCGCAGCAAGCGTTCTTCCTTGGTCATGCAGTCTTCCCCCTTTCATACTGATTGCAAACTCGCGCTCTGCGCGAGTTTGCCTCCATTTTGCAACCAAGCGTCGCAGACTTTCGCGCCCGCAGGCGCGAAATATTTTTAATCATTTTTCGCCGCGACCGGTGCGTGGCGAAAAATACTTCTCGCAGAGTGAGTGTCGAGCCGCCAAGGGCGGCGAGGCACAGAGCGCCGCGCATCCCCTCTCATTTTTGAGAAACGGCTTGCCGTTTCTCAAAAATGAAATCTGTTGAGTACTCCGAACAGCGCCGCCAGACAGCACAGCGCGCTCACGCTGGTGAACACGGCGACGAGCTTTACTTCGCTCCAGCCGCAGAGCTCGAAGTGGTGGTGCAGCGGCGCCATCTTGAAAAGGCGCTTGCCGTGCGTCGCCTTGAAGTAGATGACCTGCAAAATGTCGGACAGCGTCTCGCAGATGTAGACAAAGCCGACAGGGATCAGCACGAGCGGCATATCGTAGGCAAAGGCCAGCGCCGCCACCGTACCGCCGAGAAACAGCGAGCCAGTGTCGCCCATGAAGACCTTGGCGGGGTGGAAATTGTAGATAAGGAAGCCGAGAAGTCCCCCGACGAGCGCCGCAGCATAAATGCCGAGCTGCTCATAGCCCTGCCACCAGATGGCGAGCACGGTGAAAAACAGGCCGACCGGCACCGTCACGCTGCCGGCCAAGCCGTCGATGCCGTCCGTGATGTTGACGGCGTTGACCGTGCCGACGATGACAAACGCCGCAAACACCATGTACACCCACCAGCTCATGACAATCTGCGTGTTGAAAAACGGCACGTAGAGGTTCGGCGTCAGCATACCCTCAAAGCGCATCAGGCAGAGGAACGCGACCGCCGCGGCAAGCTGGAGCAGGAACTTCTGAATGGCCGTGAGGCCGAGGTTCTGCTTGTGCTTCACCTTTTCAAAGTCGTCTAAAAAGCCGATGCCGCCGAAGATCAGCGCAAAAAAGAAGATGTAGAGGTGCTCAAAGTCCCCCGCCATCATGCCCTTCCAGCCGCAGATCAGAATAGAGACGAAGATGCCGAGAATGAACATCAAGCCGCCCATCGTCGGCGTGCCGGCCTTTCCGGCGTGCCAGGTGGGGCCGTCCTCGCGGATGCTCTGTCCGGCCTTGAGCTTTCTCAGCTCAGGGACCAGAAATTTTCCCGTGATCGCGGAGACCGCGAAGCTCAGTATGCAGGCAATGATGATCTTCATGTTCGTTTTCCTTCGCCGCGTCGGCGGCGTCCTTCCTTTGTACTTGCGCGAACCTCTCGCGCACGACCTCCCTCTCGTCGAGGTGGTATTTTATCGTTCCGATCTCCTGATAGGTCTCGTGCCCCTTGCCGCAGAGGACGACGACGTCGCTCTCTTTCGCCTCGCGCAGAGCAAAGCCGATGGCCTCGCGCCGGTTTTCGATGACGGCGAACGGCGTTCTGCTCTCCAAAATGGCGGGGAGCACATCGCGCAGGATGGTGTAAGGATCTTCGGTGCGGGGATTGTCGCTCGTGAGAACAACGAAGTCCGAGAGCGCCGCGGCGATGCGGCCCATGCGGGGGCGCTTCGTCCTGTCGCGGTCTCCCCCGCAGCCAAAGAGCGCGATGACGCGCCCGTCGGCAAAGCCGCAGACCGTGGAGAGAATATTTTTGAGCCCGTCGGGCGTGTGCGCATAGTCAATGATGACGGTGAACGGCGCATCAAGCGGTACGACCTCGCACCGGCCCTTGACGCCGACACATTCCGTCAGCGCTTTTGCCGCGTCGGAAAGCGGCACGCCGAGCGCCTGCACGGCAGAAAGCGCCGCGAGCGCATTGTAGAGCGAAAAGCCGCCGGGGATGCCGATTCTCGTCTCCTCATGGTCAAGATCGGTGCAGGCGGTAAAGCGCACACAGTCGTTTTCGTAGCGGGCGCGCCAGCCGACAAGGTCGTTCGTCATGCCCTGCCCGAATGTGATCCGCTCGCCCGTAAAGCGGGCGAGCAAGCGCTCCGTCCACGCATCGTCACCGTTGACGCAGGCGATGTCGCACTGGTCGAAAAGCCGCGACTTCGCGTCGCAGTAGGCCTCCATCGTGCCGTGGTAGTCGAGATGATCCTGCGTCAGGTTCGTGAAAACACCGACGCGGAATCGGATTCCTTCTACCCTGCTCTGCATCAGCGCGTGGGACGAGACCTCCATCACGGCATAGGTGCAGCCCGCATCGACCATCTGGGCGAGCAGGCGCTGCACGGTCAGCGCGTCGGGCGTTGTGCGGTCGGTCGGGATGGTCTTGTCGCTGATCAAATTCTGATTCGTGCCGATCAGGCCGACCTTTGCGCCCTTCGTGCGCTCCAAAAGCTGTTTGATAAGATACGTCGTGGTCGTTTTGCCGTTTGTGCCGGTCACGCCGACCACGGTGAGTTTTCCCGCCGGAGTACCATACCATACCGCCGCGCAAAGCGCAAGCGCTTTGTGCGCATCCGGCACTAAGATATAGGGAATTTCCGTCTCCGGCGGATGCTCGCACACGGCGCAGGCCGCGCCGCGCGCTTTGGCTTCGGCGATAAACTCGCCGCCGTCCTCCTTCTCCCCCGGCAGGGCGAAGAAGAGGAATCCCTCTTCTACCTTGCGGGAATCGAGCGCAAGGCCGCTGACTATCAGGTCAGGCGGCGCATGCACCGTTTTGTCTTCTAATGCGGAAATAAGCTCAGATAACTGCGTTTGAAAAATTCCTTTCGGAATTGGGTCTTGCTGTCTTTAGTCGCGCACCGAGCTGTCGCTGAACTGGACGCGCACGACCGTACCGGCCTCGACCTCCGTGCCCGCGGCGATGCTCTGCGAGATGGCGCGCACCGTGGACGAGCTTGCGTTCGTTGCGCCGGAAACACCCATGATAAGCCCCGCGTTCACGATCTTCTGGTTCGCGGTCGCGGCGCTGTCGCCCACGACATTCGGCACGATGCATTTCTCGCCCGATTTCTCCGCGCCGAGGTAGAGGATGATCTCTGCGCTGTTCGGCACGATCGCGCCGCCCGCGGGCGTCTGGTCGGTGACGGTATCGCCGCTGCCGACGGTGCGGAAGCTGAAGCCGTTCGCGCTCAGGCGCTCGGCCGCCGCGTCCTTTGAAAGGCCGACAACGTTCGGCACGGTTTTGTCCGCGCCGACAAGTTCTTCGGCGGTGTAGCTCGGCTCGATGCCGAGATACGGCAGGATCTCGCCCATCACGGAACTTGCCACGGGGGCGACCATGTTACCGCCGGAAACATAGGTTCCGGTCCACTTGTTCGGTTCATCGAGCGTGAGAAGCATCATCACCTGCGGATCGTCCGCGGGGCAAAGCACACGAAGGAAACGATAACGTTGCCGCCGACCTTATCGGCTGTGCCCGTCTTGCCGCCGATGCGGTAGCCCGCGACCTGACCGTTCTTGCCCGTGCCGCTTGTGACCTCATACTCCATGATGTCGCGCACATGGCGGAGGTCTCCTCGGAGACGACCTGACGGATGGGCGTGGAGTCGTGCTTGAGACGACGTTGCCGTCCTGGTCGGTGATCTGTTCGACAAGATAGGGCGTATAGAGGTAGCCGCCGTTGACGCAGGCGCCTGCGCCGCCAGCAGCGCGATGGGCGTGACGTTGAAGTTCTGGCCGAAGGCCCGGCCAGATCGATGCCGGAGCCATCCAGCAGGCCGAAGGAGCGCATATACTCGTAGAAGGTATCCGTTCCCAACCCCAGGCCACAGTTGATGAAGGCTGGGTTACAGGAGTTACCGGTGGCCTCCTTCAGGGTCTGATGCCCGTGGCCGCTGGTATTGCTGCAGTGGATGGTCTGGCCCATGACGGTGATGGAGCCGGAGCATTCAAAGGTGGAGCTCATATCCACCACGCCCTCCTCCAGCGCTGCCGACAGCGTCAGGATCTTAAAGGTGGAGCCGGGCTCATAGGTGTCGTTGAGGGCCTTGTTGCGCCACTGGCGCAGCTGCTGATCCGCCAGTGAGCGCTGCCGTCCTCGATGGCCGCCTTCAGGCGGGCGTCCGACACCTCGGGAGTAGTTGTTCAGATCGTAGTTGGGGTAGGACACCATGCCCAGCACGCCGCCGGTCTTGACGTCCATGACGATGCCGGTGGCGCCGTTGGCAGCCTCGAACTGGTCCGCCATCTCCTTGACGTATTTCTCCAGATAGTACTGGACGGTGGTATCCAGCGTCAGCACCAGATCGTCGCCGTTGTGGGAGGCGTAGTACTGCTCGTATTCATAGGGCAGGGCGTTGCCGCCGTTGTCCTTGGCGCTGACCACCAGACCCGTCTGGCCCTGCAGCTCCTCCTCATACTGGGCCTCCAGCCCGTAGAGGCCGGTGTTGTCCGTTCCCACGAAGCCGATGACGTGGGCCGCCAGCGAGCCATAGGGATAGTAGCGCTTGGCATCGGTCTCCAGATACACGCCGTGGACCTCGTTGTCATTGAGGAGCTCCCGGACGGCGTTGGCCGTGTCCTCGTCCACCCGGGCTTTACCACCTCGTACTGGGAGTAGGTGCGTTCCATCTGCTCCAGAATACTCTCCTGCGTCACACCCAGCAGCTGACTCAGGCCGGCGGAGCCTCTCCTTGGTCCACTTGGTCTCAGGCTTTTCCAGCTCCTCCGCCAGTTCCTTGGGAGAGAGGAACACCGTCTCCGCCGTGGCCGATACCGCCAGTTCGTTGCCGTTGCGGTCGTAGATGGTGCCTCGTGAGGCCGTCACCACAGTGCTGCGGGTCTGCTGATCCAGCGCCTTGCTCTGGTAGTAGTCGTGCTGCTTGATCTGCAGCTGATACAGCTTCGGGGCCAGCACCAGAAAACCGCCACGCCCAGCACCAGCATCAGCACAAAGGTACGGGTCTGATGACCCGGTTGGCTCGCCGGATGTTTTCACTTTTCCTTCTGTTTTCTGCCATGCTCCGCTCCCTGCGGTCTGCGCCGCCGTAATGTCAGGCAAGGAGCAAGAAGTCACCTTCTTACTCCTTGCGTATGGTCCACTATATGGCGTCGCTCAGCGGAAATATTCCACCAGAGCGCCCACACCGTTTTTCACGCTGTGGGTCAGCCGGCTCAGCAGGCTGTCGCTCTCGGCCTGATAGACCTCTGCCTTGCTGCCGCCGCCCAGCTCCACGTATTCCACCTGTCCGGCGGTGGGCTTCTTCATGCCAGCCGCCTCGGCGGCCTCCCCTTGATCTTGGCCATATCGAAGGTGCGCTCATAGTCCATCACCAGGCTCACCCGCTGATCCTCCAGCTGGCTGACCTGCTCCTGCAGGTCGCTGATGGATCCGGTGACCGCCATCAGCTGGATGTAACCCATGACCAGCACCACCGCCATGGTTGCCAGCGCACCCATGGCACACAGGACCAAGGGGGACACCCGCTGCCTGGGACGGGCCGCCGTCCGGTGGCGGGGCGCCTGCTGGGGCCGGGACTGCCGCTCCGGGCGGGCTGCCTCCTCCAGCTGCCGCTGGCTGGCCAGTGGATCCAGATCGTAGGCCAGATTCCCATATACCATTGTGTTGGGTCGTCTCTTCTGTTGTGCCATGACGGCAGCTCCTTTCCGTATCCCTCTGTATGGTCAGGGGACATTTGTTCTCTCGTTTATAGCTTTTCTCCGCCACCCGCAGCTTGGCGCTCCGGGCACGGGGATTGTAGGTCAGCTCCGCCTCCGTGGCCACGATGGGCTTGCGGCTCACCAGCTTCATCTGCGGCTTCTTGCCGCAGACACACACCGGAAATTCGGCGGGCAGGTGCAGCCGGTGGCCAACTCCTGCATGGTTTTCTTAATGATGCGGTCCTCCAGCGAGTGGAAGGAGATCACCGCCAGCCGTCCGCCGGGATGCAGCCCGCTGCGCCGCTGCACGCAGCATGGGCGGCAGCTCCTCCAGCTCGCCGTTGACAGCGATGCGGATGGCCTGAAAGCTCCGCTTGGCGGGTGCTGCTTCTCCCGCAGCGCCGCCGGAGGCATGGCGGAGCGGATCACCTCCACCAGCTGTCCCGTAGTCTCGATGGGAGCCTTTTCCCGGTGCTCCACGATGCCGGGCGATGGCGGGGGCATAGCGTTCCTCGCCGTATTCAAACAGGATGCGCCGCAGCTCCTCATAACTCCAGCCGTTGACCACGTCCCGTGCCGTCAGACCCGCCGTGCGGTCCATCCGCATATCCAGCGGGGCGTCGTGCATATAGGAAAATCCACGCTCTGCATCATCCAACTGTGGGAGGAGACGCCCAAGTCAAAGAGCATCCCGTCCACGGCGTCGATGTGCAGGTCGTCCAGCACCTCCGCCAGACGGCTGAAGTTGCTGTGGACCAGCGTCACCCGGTCGGCGTACTCCGCCAAACGGACACGAGCGGCCTCCAGCGCCGTCCCGTCCCGGTCCAGACCGATGAGCCTTCCCCTGCCGTCAGGCGGCGGAGGATCTCCAGTGAGTGACCGGCCCGGCCCAGTGTGCCGTCCAGGTAGACGCCGTCGGGGCGGATGGCCAGCGCCTCCAGACACTCGTCCAGCAGCACCGGCTTGTGGCCGTAGGCCTGATCGGCCTCGGCATTGCGGTCAAACGCCATCTCTTACAGCCCCATTTCTTCCATCGCCTGCTCCAGTGAACCGGAGGAAAAGGCTTCCTCCTCCAGCTCTCGGCCCAGCGCTGGGCGTTCCAGATCTCACACGGTTGAAGATACCGGCCACCACCACTTCCTTTTCCAGCTTCGCCCGCTGGCGCAGGTGGTTGGGGAGGAGGATGCGGCCCTGTGCATCCGGCTCGCAGTCCGCCATGTAGGCAAACATCATCCGGAGCTTTTTCACGTCGGTAAGTTGCGCTCGTCCAGCTTTTGCTGGAACTTCTCCCACTCGGCGTCGGAATAAACGGACAGGCAGCCGTCCTGCCCCACCGTCACGTGGAGGGTATCTCCCAGCTGCTCGCGCAGCTTGGCAGGGATAAACAGGCGTCCCTTGGCATCAATATTGTGAAAATACTGGCCCGTCATGCCTGTTTCACCCCTTTCCCGCAACTTTTTCGGCAAATCTCAGCGTTGTGGGCAGCTGCCCCACTTTAGGGAATGGCCCTCCACTTTGTGGGCTTTTGCACCACAATCATGGGTAAACGCACCATAATTCCCCACCGCTACGTTGAGTATACAGGATTTCTCCGCCGATTGCAAGTACCATTTTCCCGGCTTTTTGTAAGCAAAACCCGTGGTTTTTTCATTATTTCCAGCATTTTCTCCGTTTTCCAGAACATTTGTTTCAGCGCCGAAAGAGGCAAAAACTGCGGGTACTATATATAGTACCCGCAGTTTTTTATCACTACAAGATATTCGCCCGTTTTCTTCCGCAAACGACAGAAGGGACAAGCTCTCGCCTGCCCCTTCTTGCGTTATGTTGTTTTTCAATAAAATTGCACAAAAATCAGCCGAAAATTTCGTCAAGCATCCTCATCGCTCTGGGGTTGCTCCGAGGCGGATCTCCGCTCCCGCAGCTTCCCTGATTGGCCTGCATCTGCTCGTTGGAGGTGGCCCGGAACCGGACGGGACCCTTCACCTCGTCCAGCGCCGCCTGAATGGCCTCCTCCGTCCGGCGCAGAGCGTCCTCGGTGTAGGTGTTGGCCACGTGGTACAGCTCCTTGCTGCGTTCCTCGGCCCGACGAATGATCTCGAACTCTTGCGGCGGGCCTGCTGCAGGGTCTCGCTCTCGGAGACGATGACCTTGGCGTCCAGCTCCGCCTGACGCAGCATCTTCTCCACTTCCTTCTTGGCGGAGGACACATACTCCTCCCGCGCCCGCACCAGCTCCTGCGCCTTCTTGATCTCCAGCGGCAGCTTGGCCCGGATATCGTCCAGCAGATCCAGCGCCTCATCACGGCTGATGACGCACTTATCCGAGCTGAAGGCCGCACTCTTGGCCTCGTCGATCATGCCGTAGAGCATATCCAGCAGGCGCTGCACATCCTTCTCTTCCATAAGGTTTACCTCCCCTTTCAGTTCCTCTGCCACCGGGCGGGAACATATTTTTCCAAAGGCTGGCCGTACCGGATCATCTCCCGCACCATCGTGCTGCTGAAGTGCTGATAGGCCGGACTGGCCGGCAGCAGCAGCGTCTCCAGCTCCGGGCAGATGCCCCGGTTGATGGCCGCCTGTTGATACTCCAAATCAAAATCCGTGGTGTTGCGGACGCCCTTCACCAGAATGCCCGCTCCCTTCTGCCGGGCGTAATCCGCCAGCAGGCCGCTGTAAAGCTCCGCCTCCACATTGGGCAGATCCGCCACCGAGCGGCGGATCAGCTCCAGCCGCTGCTCCGGGGAGAACATGGGCTTTTGTCGCAGTTCACCATGACACAGACAAAGAGCCGGTCGAAGCAGGGGGCGCTGCGGCGAATGATGTCCAGATGTCCCAGCGTAATGGGGTCAAAGCTGCCGGGATAGATGGCTATTTTCATGTGGCCTCGTCCTCGTTTCCGCTGCGGTGATACACCGACAGCCTGATCTTTCCGTAGCGGTATTCCCTGATACAGGCGATAGGGCGCCGGAAGCTCCGGCAGCACCTTATCGGCTGCACTCTCCGCCACAATTATACCATGCTCCCGGCAAATGTCAAACGAAGCGATGGCGGTAAGGGCCTGCTCCAGCAGGTCGGCGGCGTAGGGCGGATCCAGAAAAATCAGGTCGAACTTCTCCCCGCTTTTTGAGATACGCCAGCGCATCCCCGGACTTCACTCTGGCCCGATCGGTAAAAGCCGCACAGGGCCAGATTCTCCTGCACCAGACGCACGGCATCCGGACGCCGGTCCAAGAACACCGCCTCCGCCGCTCCACGGCTCAGGGCCTCGATGCCCAGCTGGCCGGTGCCGGCAAAAGATCCAGCACCCGGCGGCCCTCGATGTCAAATTGGATGATGGAGAACAGGCTCTCCTTGACCTTGTCGGTGGTGGGACGGGTCTCCATCCCCTGCAGCTCCTTGAGCCGCCGACCTCTGGCCGTTCCTGTGATGACTCGCATGGCTTACACCTCCGGATCGAAGCACTCGAAGATGACGAGGTTCCCCTGCCTGCTCCGCAGCTTCCATTTCTTCCTTCGCTCGGATGGTCCAGTTGACCTCCTGTACATGATATACTTTATGGCACAGCCGCAGGCACAGATTCTCCGGTCGGAGAACCGATAGGCGATGAAATCCGGCTGGGTAGCCACGTTGGTCAGCAGATTCCCCAGCAGCCACATGGTAAGCCTTCCGTGTCCGCCGCCGGACTCCCCGTGGCGCAGGAACTGCTCCGACAGCTGGCCCCGGATGATCAGGGGCCGATGCTTTTTCAGCCACCGGATGCACCGGGGGTCGAAGGACTCGATGCAGTAATTCACCCGGAACCGATCCAACATGGTGCAGGTGGCCTCCGCCAGCTGGGCATGGTTGCCCCGCCCGCCTTCAGCTCGATGATGAGGGGCGTTTTCCCCTGAAACAGGGGCAGCACCTCCTCCAGAAGGGGGATCTGCTCCTGCGTCCCCTCCAGGCGGTACTGCTTCAGTTCCTCCGCCGTCAGGTCCTCCACCAGAACGTCCGCCCCGGCGGTGCGCTTGAGACTGGCGTCGTGGATCACCGCCAAGCGGCCGTCCTTCATCAGATGGACGTCCAACTCAGCACCGTAGCCGTGTTCAATGGCACGGCGGAAGGCCGCCATGGGTTTTCCGGAATATGGGGCTTGTCGTGGTAGCCCCCGGTGGGGTAGCGGTACTGCCGCAGCAGCTTCCAGCCGGGATGCTCCCGGCGGCAGCGCAGCATCAGCAGAAACAGTTCCGCCAGAATGATCAGTACCAGCAGTACAATGACAACAGGCATTTGGCGTCAGTCCTCCATTTCATCCAGAGCTTCCAGCCCCAGTTTGGCCTCCGGCTTGCTGTCGCCGTGGCGGACGAACAGCATGGTCACAAAGGCCAGCGCCGTGAACACGGCGGCATAGGGGGAACAGCACGTGCATCCCCATGCGGTCCATCAGCAGGCCGGAGAGCATGGGCGTGGCTACCTGCGCCGCCATGGAGGCGGTGTAGTAAAAGCCGGTGTACTTACCCACGTTGCCGCCGGAGCACATCTCCACCACCATAGGGAAGGAGTTGACGTTGATGGTGGCCCATGCAATGCCCGCCAGAGCGAACATGGCGTTCATGAGCATGGTGGGACTCTCGGCGCTCATGAAGGCGGCGGTGGTGAAGGCGGCGGTCAGCATGACGACGCCCGCCAGAATGGTCTTTTTCCGGCCCACCCTGGAGGCGATGAAGCCCACCGGCAGATAGGAAATGATGGCCGCCGCCTGAGCGATGATCAGGGTCAGGTTATAATCCTTGTGGAGGATATTGCTGGCGTAGACGGAATATTTGCTGGTCACGGCGTTGTAGCCGAAGAACCACAGCACGATCGACAGCAGCAGGAAGATCAGGGATCTCACCTCGTCCACCGACAGCTTCCGCTCGCCGGTGGCGGCCTCCTCCTTATCCTCCAGCCCCAGCTCCACCGACTGCTGCTGCATCTCGGCAGCCCACTCGTTCTCCCGCACCGTCAGCATGAACACCACCAGCGCCGCCAGCATGATGGCGGCAATGACGGCGAAATAGCCGATATAGTTCATCAGGGAGTTGCGGACGGCAGAGGTGGCGAACACCATGCCCAGCACCAGCACGAGGATGCCGCCGGCGGTGCCCATGAGGTTGATGACGGCATTCGCCTTGGAGCGCAGAGGCTTTAAGGTCACATCCGGCATCAGCGCCACTGCCGGGGAGCGGAACACCGCCATGGACACCAGGATCACCAGCAGCAGAGCGATGAAAAACACCAGCGTCACCGGGCTTTTTGGCGGTGGCGTCCCAAGCGCAGGCCTGCCGGGCCGGCATCACGTAGTTGGTGTAGTCGGGGTTGGTAACGGCGGTACCGTCCACAGTGATCTGGCTGCGGATCTGGGTGAACTCCTCCTTGGTGAACTGGCGGCTGAGCACGAACTTCTGGCCGCCGGGGTCAGCAGCGTCTCATCCGCCTCCCGGTCGTAGATGGTCTCCAGCGCCGCCGGGTCGTCGATGGCGGCCACATCGGAGATGTGGTGCAGCTGGGCGTTATCCACGAAAGACAGGGCAATGAGCATCACGGCGGCAATGAGGGTACCCACCACGATGAAGGGCGTCCGGCGGCCCCACTTGCTGTGGTGCTTGTCGGAGATCGCGCCGAACAGCGGCAGCAGAAACAGCGCCAGAATGTTGTCGAGCGCCATGATGACGCCGGACCATGCCTGCGACATGCCGAACTTGTTCGTCAGGATCATGGGGATGGTATTGTCATACGCCTGCCAGAAGGCCTGGATCAGGAAGAAGGCAAAGCCCACCAGAATGATCCGCTTGTAGTTGAGTTTCATACAGTCTCCTCCAGTTCCCGGTACAGGGTACCGATGTCGGGATACACCCAAGTGGGGTGGATCTGATAGGCGGCGATATCCGCCTGCGTGCCTTCGCCAGACAGGACGAACACGGTGTCAATGCCTGCGTTAACGCCGCAGGCGATATCGGTATAGAGCCGGTCCCCCAGCAGCACCGTCTGCTCCGGGGAAAAGCCCGTCCGCTCCATGGCCAGCCTCGCCATCTCCGGCTGGGGCTTGCCGATGAAGGTGGGCTCCCGCCCGGTGGCGGTGGTGAGCATCCGGCACACGCTGCCGCAGTCCGGCACGGAGCCGTACCATGTAGGGCAGACCCAGTCCGGATTGGTGGCGATGAAGGGGACGCCCCGGTTCAGCAAGATGCAGGCGTCCTCCAGCTTTTGAAAGGTCAGCTCCGTGTCAAAGCCGCACACCAGCACCTCCGCCTGCTCCCGGTCACGGGTCACAGGGATGCCCGCCTGCGCCAGCTGGTCCATAAAGGACACAGTTCCCGCCACATAGCAGATCCTTCCCGGCAGGCTCGCCCGCAGATAACGGATGGTGGCATCCACGGAGGTCAGATAATCCTCCCGGCAGGTGTTGATGCCCAGCCGGTGCATCTTTTCTATGTACCCCTCCACGCCACGGGAGGAGTTGTTGGTGAGGAACAGATACCGCCCTCCCACACGCCGGACATACCTCAGAAACTCCGGCACGCCGTCGAAGAGCCGCTCATCCAGATAGATGGTGCCGTCCATGTCCAGCAGGAACAGTCGCTTTTCGCTCAGCTGCGCCACGATATCCTCTCCCTCTTTGCAGAAATGCGTCATTACGCAAAAACCATGCTAAGAATAGCACAAAGCCGCCCCGCTGACAAGTGGGACGGCCTTGTTTTTGGAAATTTTGCAACCCTCAGCTGTTATTCCGGTCAATGGGGCGGTGATGCAGCAGGGCCCACAGGTCCTTGCCGTTGAAGGGAATGAAGGGGTAAAGATAGCCCTTTCCGATGAGAGGACGGGTGCTGGCAATAAGGGTCAGGATACCCAGAATACCGCCGATGAAGCCCCACCAGTCAAACAGCCAGATGAGCAGCAGCAGCGCCATGCGGCACAGCTTCACGGCGTAGCCCATCTCGTAGCTGTGCTGGGCGTAGTTGGCGATGGCCACGAAGGCCATATACACCAGCACCTCCGGCACCAGCCACCGGGCCTGCACCGCAAAGTCTCCTAAAATCAGCGCTCCCAGCATACTGAAGGAATTGCCGAGCACGTCGGGCGTATTCAGGGACGCCAGCTTCAGCACGTCGATCAGGAATTCCACCACCAGCAGCTGCAAGATCAGCGGCACATAGTACTCGTCCTCGATCAGGAGGAAGTGCAGGCTCTCGTGGAGGGTATCCGGTGACTTCACCAGCAGATACCACAGGGGCGTTACAAACAGCGTGAGAAACAGCACGATGACCCGGACGATCCGCAGATACGTCCCCACCAGCGGTGGGAAATAGTAGTCGTTGACCTCCTCCAGAAACCGGAACAGGCTGCACGGCAGCAGCATCACCACGGGGGTGTTGTCGATCATCAGCAGGATATCCCCCTCCATCACCGAGGCCGCCGCCACATCCGGCCGCTCGGTATAGCGGGTCTTGGGGAAGGGGTTCCACCATTGGGGCGGGGCGATGGCCTCCGCCACGCTCTCCTGACTCATGGCGATGGAGCCCACGTCCATGGCCTCCAGCTTTTTCCGCAGCTGATCCAGCAGCTTCCGGTCCACCCGGTTTTCCATGTAACACAGCACCACGTCCGTCCGGGAGCGGGTCCCCACCTGCAAAGACTCCAGCGTCAGCTGCGAGTCCCGGATGCGGCGGCGCAGCAGGGCGGCGTTCTTCATGACGCTCTCCCCAAAGCCGTCGTGGCTGCCCCGCAGCACCTTGCTGGTATCCGGCTCCTCCACGGAGCGCAGGGGGAACTGCTTGGCATCCAGCACCACGCCGCCGGAAAAGCCGTCGATGACGAGCAGGGTCTTGCCGGCGAATACCGCCGTCACCGCCTTCAGCCGGTCCGTCTCCACTGCTGCGTCGCAGACGCTGACGTAGCGGTCGGCAAAGGCCTGCAATGTCCCCACGTCCTCCAGCGACGGGATGGGCAGCCATGCGGAGATAGCCCGCTCCAGCACTGTGTCGTCGGCGTAGCCGTTGACCACCCATAGTCTGGCCGGCGGCCGCCGATCCGCAGGGTCCGCCCGATCATGTCGAAGCTACGCCCCACCCCCAGCAGGCCGTCCAGCGCCGCCGCCCTTTCGTCAAATGCATCCTTCACCCGTTTCATGCCGTCTCCTCCGCCTTGCGTTTGGAGGTAGTATGGGAATTTCTGCCGGGGAATATGCAAAGGAGAGCGCCCACCTCACGAGGTGAGCGTTCTCCGATCCGTCTTCATGTAATGCTGTTACTCTTTAATAGCCTCCAACAGCAGGATAAACAGTCCTATCAGTACAAATGCATACCCGACATAAATTATGAGGCCCGCTCCCAGTCCAAATGTATAGGCAGCAGCTATAATGAGGCCCAAACCAAGTGCGCTTTTGTTTGTCATAGGGTTCTCCTTACTCTCACGGGTTCACAACGGTAGATGCCCCCATAGTTTTATCGGTGTACTCGGAGCATATCATGTCTCGTCTATATTTGTCAATACTTTTATCTAATTATATATTTTTTTCATTCTGATAAAATATCCATATGCATATCATTCTTATTTTGTATACATTTCTCAAAATAGAAGTACGTCTCGTCCTCACCGGTGGGGTCCATACAGGCGGCCAGCATATGCCGGGAGGGATGATTCTCCCGGAAGCATTTGGCCGTCACCCGCCGCAGATCCCAGCCCTTCAGGCCCCACGCCAGAGCGGCGGCAAAGGCCTCGGTGCCGTAGCCGTGACCGGCGTAGGCCCGGTCGATGCGGCAGCCCAGCTCCCGCCGTGCCGTGGCCGTCGAAGTGGGTGAACACCACCTCCCCGATGCACCGGCCCCGGAGCCGCACCGCAAGGCCCAGCTCCCGCCCGGCGGCGTAGTCCTCCTCCGACGCCTGCAGGAACCACTCCTCCGGGGGATGGGGCTGCTCCTCCCGGTAGTCGTACCCCCACCAGCGGTTGCGCCGGGTATCCCGGCACAGGGCGGCGTAGTCTCCGCAGTCTGCCGGGGTCAGGGCATTCAGTGTCAGGCGCGGGGTGGTCAGGTGGGGCCGGGGCGGAAGACGTTACCGGACACCGTCCGCCTCCAGATAGCCCGCCAGCACCTTCTGGGTGTTCCACACGCCGTCCACATGGCTGCGCTCGTAGCCGTGAGAGGCGTATACCCCCGGCCCGATGAGGCCGTGGCGCAGGTCGTGTCCGGCGGACAGCGTGGCCTCCACGTCGGAGCCGTAGTGGGGGTACACGTCCACCGCATAGTCCGCCCCGGTGCGGCGGGCAGCATCGATCAGCTTGCCGACGACCTCGTAGCTGTACGGCCCACCGGGTCCTTGGCGCAGATGGATACCTGCTGCTCGCGGCAGGAAAGCCCCTCGCCCACGCAGCCCATATCCACGCTGATGGCCTCCGTACCCCCTGCGGGACATTGGCGGCGCCGCCGTGGCCCACCTCCTCGTACACCGTCACATGGAGGTACACATGGCGCTGGGGGACTGTGCCGGTGTCCTTAAGGTACTTGGCCAGACCCAGCAGGATGCCCACCGACAGCTTGTCGTCCAGAAAGCGGCTCTTGATATAGCCGGAGGCGGTGAGGCGGGTGCGGGGCTCGAAGCACACCACGTCCCCCACCTCGACCCCCAGCGTGCGGGTCTCCTCGGCGGACTTCACATCTTCGTCCAGCACCACCTCGCAGCTATCGAAGGTGCGCTTGGTGTCGCCGTACTGGCCGTTGACGTGGATGGAGGCGTTGCACAGCTGGAAGGTTCCCTCCAGCACCCGCCCGCCACGGGTATAGACCCGGACGTTCTCCGCCTCGCCGTTTTCCGCCCGCATCCCGCCCAAGGGCGTCAGGCGCAGGCGGCCACTATTCTTCACCTCTGCCACCATGCCGCCCAGCGTGTCGGCGTGAGCCTCCAGCAGCAGGCCCCTCGCCCTGACCGCCCAGATCCACCAGCACGCCGCCCTTTGGCGGTGCGCCGGGCGGTATAGCCCAGCTCTTCAAAGGCCCTCTGCACCCAATCTGCCGCACGGGCCGTGAAGCCCGTGGGGCTATCGATGGCCAGCAGCTCCATGGCCTGCCGGGCGGCGTATTCTGCATAGGTACGTTCCATGATCCATTCCTCCGTATTAAATATATGTGGTATAGCGGTTTTCCTCAAAAGCGGCGCATGAACACGAAGGTCACGCCCATGTTCTCCTGCCCAGATCCCGGTCCTGCCGCAGATGGGGATACTGCTGCAAGGCCCGGCGGGTGGTCTCATCGAAGATGGTAAACCGTTCCCCGGCACCACCAGCGGCGATGCGCCCCTTCTCCTGCTGGGCCAGCAGATACTTTCGGCTGGCGGTGCGGAGCCGCCCGCCCCTGCCGGAGGAGCCGTATCCGTGGATCAGCTTCAGCAGCGGCGTGTTCATATGGCGGGCCGCTTCCAACTCCGCCTCCAGCCGCCGCAGAGCTTCATCCGCCGTAGGCCGTCCCAGCTCCAGATTTACTTCCCGTGTGGTGGCTTTCATCAGCCTCCCCCTTTTCTCACAGTGTACCAGTCCCGGCGCAGATTTGCAACTGCATTGGCCCACAAAATACCGCAGCAGCGGCCCGGCATCCACCGCATCCGCCCGCAGGCGGGCGCCGCTCTGGCGCTCCGGGTGCCATTGCACGCCCAAAATGGGCAGCGTCTCATGGCAGAAGCCTCGATGGTGCCGTCGGCCGCCTGTTGCAAAAGGCACAGCTCCTCCCCAGCACCCGCACCGCTTGATGGTGGTTGCTGTTTACCAGCAGGGGCCGGCCCCAGCAGCTGCGAAAGCAGTCCTCTGGCCCGTGTGGGGTGGATCAAATCTCCCTGCACCTGCTGGTGTCCGGGGATGCGGGTGTGGAGCGTGCCGCCGAAAAAGACGTTCAGCGCCTGCATTCCCCGGCAAATGCCCAGGATGGGGCGGCCGCTGTCGGCAAAGGACCGGATAAGAAAGCTGTCCGTGGCCCCCAGCGTGACCCCGATGTCCCCGCCGCCGGGCAGCAGCAGTCCGTCGCAGCCGCAAGCCCGGAACAGGTCCCGGCTCAGCACCGGCTCCGCTCCTGCCTCCGTGTGACCGAAAGGTCATCTCCGCCGTTTTTAGATGCGTCCAAGGGAAGATTCTGCGATCATGGGTTCTGCCAGCACGGGGATCTCCACCTCGTCAATAAAATTAAAGATGATCTCTGTCTGCGCTTGCCACCAGACTTATCCGGTGCGTAAATGATGATCTTCCTGATATACTCGTTGACAATCGTCTGCGTCAGCTCGGTGACATCCACATACTTTTTCGTCAGCGCAATGAAAGCGTCCAGATCATCTCCCATTGCCTGCCGCTGCTCGACCCATTCTTCCGTTGTTTCAATTTCGAGCTTTAACCGTTCCTGCTCCGCTTCATAATCAGCAGTCATCTTCTTGTACTTTTCCTTGCTGATTTCACCGAGGGCGTAGTCCTCATAGAGCCGGGAGATGACCACATCGAGGGTGGCAAGGCGCTTTTTTGCCTGCTCCACGCGCTTCTGATCTTCCCGGATGTCCCGTTCCTGATCGGCGCGGCGGTAATGCAGCCATTCCTCCTGAAAGCCCTCCACATCGCTGCGGATATACGCATTGACCGCCCGAATCCGTTCCAGTACCAGTTCCCGCAGTACATCTTCCCGGATATAGTGTGCAGAACAGGTGCCTCGACCGCTTTTGTAGCTGGAGCATACATAGTGGTCTTGCTTGCCGTCAAAGTTCTTGCAGGTAGCAAAGTGCAGCTTATTCCCGCAATCGGGACAGAACAGAAGCCCGGAGAACAATCCTTGCCGTTCCGCTTTTGTGGGACGGCGTTTGTTTTTTCGCAGCTCCTGCACCCTGTCCCACTGAGCCTGAGAAACGATTGCTTCCTGCGTATCAGGGAAGATACACATATCTTCGATGGCATTAGGAATCCGCTTTTTCAGCTTATAGGACTTGGAATAGGTTTTGAAATTGCAGGTACAGCCGGTATACTCCATCCGTTCCAGAATACCCACAACCGATTGACCAATCCAATGATAAGGGCGATCCGGCATCTTCTTGCGCTTTTTCGGATTAGGATGGTTTTCCGACTGTTTGGCATACAGCGCCTTGGTAGTCAACACCTTATCCTGCTCCAGTATACGGGCAATCTGTTCCGGCCCTTTGCCGTCAATACCAAGTCAAAGATGCGCTTGACTACTGGGGCGGCATCCTCGTCAATGATCCAATGGTCTTTATCGGCTGGGTCAGTGCGATAGCCATAGGGCGGTTTCCCCAGATGCTTGCCGCTGGTGCCTTTCTGACGGAATACGACCCGGACTTTTTTGCTGGTGTCACGTGGATACCATTCGTTGAATAGGTTACGGATTGCGGCGAATCCATCGCCGTCTCCACGCTGACTGTCCACGCCGTCGTTGACGGCAATGAAGCGAACATCGTAGCTGGGGAAGATGATGTCGGTGTACTGGCCTACGGTCAGATAGTCACGACCAAAGCGGCTGAGGTCTTTGCAGAGCCAGCAGCCCACTAATCCCTGCTTGACGAGTTCAAAGCCCCCTCCTGTACGCCGGGGCGATTGAAGTTCGTCCCGGTATAACCGTCATCCACCAGAATTTTCAGGTTTGTGTATCCATGATCTCGTGCGTATTTGGTTGAATTCGACTCGCCATCCTGCGAATCCTCGTTGCTGAGGCGGCAGTAGAGTATCGTAATTTTTTGCTGATCCCTCATAACGTCCTCCTTCACGTTCGGGTCAGCCGACAGAATCGGTGTGCTTAAAATTATATTACCATAGTTTTGTGTCACTGTCATTAACAAGCCACCTCCCGGTCAGAAAAAATGAGCCGTTTTACCTTGGCGGTAAGCGACTCAGTTCCGTCACAGACGGTTTCAATGGTATACCATGTGTTTCCAATCTTGCGCTCCACGGTTTTGCAGAAGGGGCTTCGTCTGTTCCAATAGGCCTCGCACTCCTGCAAAAAAGGACTCCGGCGGGTCAAAGATCGGATCAAAGTAGCTTTCATGGTCAAAGACCTTGCAAAGCTCAAAGACCAAATCGTCTTTCCCCTCCATCGCGGCACGGTTGATGTCGTCAATGCTGATAATTTTTCCCATAGGCAATTCCTTTCTCATAATTCTATTTCGTTGTTGTGTTTGCGCAGTTGTGTCTGCTGCCGCCCTGCTCATGCTGTACTTCATAAATGTTGTAGTGAATCGCCCAGAGCTTTTTAACATCGGCATAAAGCGGCGAAAGCTCTGTCTGAATGTCCTTGTACCCCTGCTCCAACCGATCACGCTCGCTGCGCCATGCGGTGATGGGTATCTTGCCACCCTTGAAATACGGTTTCAGCTTGCGCTCTGCCATGTAGAATGTCCGCAGCGTATCGTCATGCTCCGACTTGTATTTCTGTCTGGATTTTTCAAAACGGATGCTTCCCAGCTTATCCGCAACCGGTTTTCCATCGACATAATACTGTGCCATGCGCAGCAGCTCGTCCAGTTCCTTGATGCGGGATTGCTTTTCCCCGGCAGACGCTTTCATTGCGCTGATGCTGTTCTGCATGGAATGCAGCGCGGCATCCAGATCATCGGTGGTAAAAAGCTGCTTCTCCTGCAAAAAGCGGAACGCATCCGCATACCGCTGTAAGTTGGCTGTCTTGGCCTTTGTACTGTATGCGCCTTTATTGCGATTATTGTAATAAGTCATCAGCAAATCGTTCAGCATGGGCGGCTGCGGCTTGGAGAGTTCTTCCTTGACCGCTTTCAGCCATTCCAGCAAAGAGGTGATTTTATTCTTTGCTTCCCGCAGCATGGCGTTGGTTTTGCGAACCCAGCGGTTGAGATCGCCCTTGTCGGTGCGGATGCCCTTCGCTTCCATTGCCCGGATAGACAGCCCCTCGTGGACGGTAGGAATCTGCTCAATGCCTTGCCGCTCATAGCTGCGGTGGTCGATCCGGCAATCCAAACCTTTCTCTGCAAACTTCTGATTGCACAGATCAGCCCACGCCTGCCGCCAATGCTCCAAGGTTTCGGGACTGCCCCAATCGGTGGTCGGCACAGCGTTGAACACATAGTTTCCTGCTTCGTCCCGGATGCGCTCCCCATGCTCGTCCAGCACATATTCCCGCCGTTGCTTATTGCCCCATCTGCCGTGTCGGATGGGACACATGACGTGAAAATGCGGATTAGAAATGCCGCCGTCCTCCTTGTCCGGCTGATGCACGGCAAAGTCCACTACCATGCCACGGCTCACAAAGTTCTCCAACAAAAATTGCCTTGCCAGAGCAACGTTCTCCTGCATGGAAAACTCGTTCTGCAAGGCAATGTCAAACTGTATGCAAGCTGCGCTTTTTGCCGCGCTCGGCATTTTCTACGGCGTTCCAGAGCGTTTCCCGGTCTGCGTACTCTGGCGGAGCGTGGGATGGCAGCAGGATTTCGGAGCAGATCACGCCGCCCTTGCGGGTGTAGTCGCTGTCCTCGCCGTAATACTCACTGTGCAGCTTTTCCCCGGCACGATAGGCGGCAGAAGCCACAGCAGATTGTCCCGCGCTGCGCTTGATCTGCGTCACATGAAAATGAAATAACGCTTCATGGTCATTCCCTGACGGACGATGTACGACTTGATTTCGTTTCTCAGATTGGATTTCATCAATTTTTACCTCCATAATTTCGTGTAGTGTGGTTTCGTATCGGTGATGCTGGTGTACTTGTCAGTGAAAAAACTGCCATGCCACAAATCCGCTCAGATTTCTGCCTATGATGCCCTATACGTAGCAGCACCCTATCAGCTTCATCGTTCTGGGCGAGGTCATGCGGAACGGTGGGATATACCACATCCCGGTGCAGCAGCTTCACGCTTTGGTAAATCACCGGGCGGTGCATTGCATTCGGCTTGCGGTGAAAATTTCCATGAATTTCACAAGGATTGACTTCAATGTGCCGTTTTTGGCATCCCACCGGCACTCTGTACATAGCAGAATTACGGTATTTTGCTGTGTACATACGTACCGGCGGTGCAGGGCAGGCAGCTTTTCGCGGCATGGGCAGACTTGTTCACGATTGGGTGCGCGTCAGCTTTCCGGTACATACGTACATAGCGATTTGCCCCAATTCTCAGATATACGGGGGTTGATCAGCGGCTCGATGCCCAGATACCCCCACACTCTGCGCCCGGTGGCGTTCGTGACGGTATTCGTATGCTCCAGATTGTACGTTTTCAGATTCCGCATCAGAAAATCGCTGAACGAGCGCTGCCGGATGGGCGTCAGCCCATTCTCATCACACCAGATTCCGTAAATGGCATACAGCTCCTTGGAGGTGACGGACATATCCGCTTTCAGCCGTATATAGCCGGTGGACTCCATAAAGTCGATGGCATTGTTGGCGTCGCGCTTGACATACTCCCGATTGTTCAGCGTTCGGGGGCTTTCCGTGAATCGGAAGCTGTTTGCCGCAAGCCGCTGCAAGCCCTCAAACGCCCAGAGAAAAATGCCCTCGACCTCTCGCTTCATCTTCTCGGCAATGTCGGGATCGTCCACACGATTGGCAGGCTTCTCTTTTGTGGTCAGGATCAGCTGGCGGCGGTAAAAGCCGTTGCTGCGGTCGTAGAGGGATTGCAGATCGCCGTTGGAAAATGCCAACAGCCGGGCATACATCCACCCCTGATAGCTCTGGACGCTTTTGCGTTCCAGATCCATCTTGCCCTGTGCAGTAACGATGGATTTGACATAGTTGGTCTGCTTCAGAGCCTCCATTTTCATATCGTCATCCACAAGAAGATGAATGTGCTCTAGATCGGCGCGGGCAAACCGGTTGTCGGAGATTTTTGCGATGCTGCCGTCCTTCATATTGCAGCCAAACAGCCGCGCCAGCACGGGACCGATCTGCGATTTTCCTTCGCCGCCCTCGCCCTTGAGGATCATCATGCGCTGCCCCTTGGTGCTGGGAACGAGGCAATAGCCGATGTATTCCTGAAAGGTGGGAATGTCCTCCGGGTAAAGTAGGTCGGAGAGAAAACGCAGCCAGACAACCGGCTCCTCCGCCTGCGGATTGTAAGCAATGGGAAACCGGCTGCGCACGATCTCAGGCCGTCCCGCAAGAAAGCTGCCGTCGATGCGAAGCGTCCCGTTCTGCACATGAATCTCATCCGGCTTCGGCGGGAAGCTCTCTGCATGAGCCGCCAGCTTCATGATCTCCACGATATTGGAAATGGTGCGCGGAATGTTCTTTGCGGCACAGCACTCCAGCTCGGCATAGATTTTCTCTTTCAGCAGCAGCGGGTCTGTCAGCCGTCCATCCGGTGTGAAAAATGCGTTATCCGCATAGATGAGCTTGTTCTTTGACAAAAACTCCCGGCAAAAAGCCGCCTCATTGACATCCTTGCCATCGAACCATGCTGGAAAATTCAGTCCTTCATATTTTTTGCTCACGCTGCATCCCTCCCATTGATTTTTCCTTGAGTTTGTCCAGCCGACCATCTGTAAGCAGATAACTAACCACTTCGGCACGTTCATAGGAATCACCTGCGCACAGAATATCCAAGTAGTATTCTGTCTGGTCGAGTTTGTGACAGGCTTCCACGAACCGCTTATCCGGTGCTTCTGCTGGTGATTGCGGCGCATACCACGCTTTCCATCTCCGCAGGACACGGGCGTAATCGGATAGAATAGAAAAGCACAGCCGCTCGTTTTCTCTGAGCTGCTGTGCTTCTGTTTGGATGCACTTTGCGTGGAGCGCCGCTGCGCTGGGCGGCTTGTCCGGGGTGAGGTGAAAGTCAGTTGCCAGCTTCTGCGCTGCATCATACAGCGAGAGCCGGAACAGCTTGCTTACAAAATCAATCACATCGCCGTGTTCTCCGCAGGCGAAGCAATAATAGTGGTCGTCTGCCACATACAGGCTGGGATGCCGGTCGTTATGAAACGGGCAGAGCGCCATGCCGTGGTAGTTGACCTCCACGCCGTACCGCTCTGCTGCCTCCCGGCAGCTTACGCCATATTTGACGTTCTGAAAACAATTCATGCGTTATCCTCCGTAAAATAGATTTGAGCGGCGGCTTTCGCACCTCTCTGTCTGCTTTATGTTCGGATTCGTAAAAAACAGGCGGATGGCATGACAAGTTCATTTCAAAAAACATGACAGGTCTTTTCATGTTCATATTTGCATGGTATAATTAAAAAAAACGTGACAGGAGGAAACGCGATGGCTGCACCGATCATTGACCACAATCTGCTGACGCTGGACTACTGGCAGGACAGTGTGACCTACGAGGGCAAAACCGTACCCGGCGGCACCATTGGCTGTGAAGCTCTGAACATCCCGGATACGCTGAGGGAAAAGCTGGCACAGGCAAGTATCCCCTTGCAGAAGATCGTCGCGGCAATCAAAGAGAACAATCTGACTGCCGAGTTGCTTCGTCCTGCCAAGGGCAGTGTTCTGCATATGATACAGCTTGCGAAGGATACACCGCCGTTTTCCCGTGCCGACGCTGCTTATTACAACGGGCGTGTGGAGCATATCTTCTCGGAGGAAGGGATTCAGAATACCCTTGCCTATGTGCAGGCTGCCGCCGTGGTTGGGCTGCTGGCCACCTTCAACGAACAGTTCAGGCAGGGCGTTGGCATAACGAAGATCATCACCCTTGCGGAGGAGCTTCCCGCCACTATTCGCAACTACAAAAGCGGTATGACGGCGTTTGCAGACGAGCTGCATAAGGGGAAGCGGACTCCGGACGGCTATGCGCAGGTGTTTGGCAGGATATTCTCCGGACAGCCGAAGCTATCGCTGGACGATAAGTCATGGCAGGCATTTTCCAACACAACAATTCAATATGTATCTGCCGTCCGCTCCGCGCAAGACGCGCCGCAGCTCATGCGCCGGATGCACTATATGTCTTTCGTGTCTATGTTCCGCTCCGATCTGTACGAGGGTCTATGCGTCGGACACGCGCCGAGGAAATGCGCCGTCTGCGGGAAATGGTTCCTGACTACCGACGCAAGATATGCCAAGTACTGTGACGGTCTGGCTCCCGGAGACAAGCGCGGGCGTACCTGCCGTCAAGTCGGGAATCTCCGTGGCCGGGAGCAGCGGGAGCTTGCCGCAGATCATCCCATCAAGAAAATCTATACGAAGCGGTTCAACACGATCACACAGTATCTTGGGCGCGGCACGCTGGACGAGCAGACCGCCGCCGCAATGAAAGCACTGGCAAAAAGCAAGCTGGAAAAGGCCCTGCAAGACAGTGGCTATGCGCAGGGCGGCTATGCCGCCGAGATGGAGCAGGCGGCTCTGATGGCGGAAGCGAAAGAAACGATGGAGCGGTAATGGAACGCCATAGCGGTGGGAGGTGCAGACATGGAGGATAACCGTGACAAACGGATAACGGCGCAGCTTGCGGGCTGGACATGGGATTTGACCGCCTATGCGGCAAAAGTGCCGTTCTATAATGCCGACGATCTGACCATGCGCGAAGTCCGGAACGTCTTTCAGCTTGACCCGGAACCGCCGCAAATGGAGCTGAACGACTACATACGCGAAGCTGTCCGTCACAAAGACCTTGCATACTTTTCCTTCTTCCTGCACCACTTTGAAAAGCGTCTGAACAGCGTGATTTACCGGTTTCTTACCCGCAATGGCATTGACCGCTACGACCCGGCGCGGTTTCTGGACTACAAGCTGGAAGCTCTGCAAATGCTGCTGTACTGTCTGCCGAAGTTCGAACCGGCGCAGGAGACGGAGTTTCTGAAATATGCAAAACATTATATCCAAGACGGGCTGCTGTTCTGCCGCATGATGGACGAAGCCGGTTCCTTTGCCAGTCTTGCGGAGTACCAACGTGTGCGTCAGATCGGTGCGATCTATAACAATTCAGGCAAGAGACGCACAGAGGTCGTTTCCGAGTTTGCCGCCCAAAGCAGATACAAGGACGAAAGCGTATCCGCAGATGAGCTGCTGACCATTGCCCAGCGCAACCGCAGCATTGTTTCCCTCTACCGCACGGAGCAGGACGAGGACGGCGAAGAAACCGGCGAGGATGTGACGCGCGACGATAGCTGGAACTACGCCGAAATCCTATGGAACGGAATACAGGCAAAGGCGGTCACGGCAGCGTTTGAGCAGCTTTCCTACAAAGAGCAATGGTATCTGGAAAAGCGGAACGCCATCTGCATGACCTGCGGGCGCGTCAGCCCCTTGTCCACGCAGTCCACCTTTGAAGATTTAGCGGTGGATTTTGAAGGAACGACAGCCAGCGGTGCGGAGCGATTCTACCGGCGCACATTAAACAAACTGCGGCTGAAGCTGCTGGAAAGCGGTGTGATCCATACCGTGACGCTGAAACAGACCGATATGCGAAAGACGAACAAAAAAATAGCCGCCGCTGTCTACCTGTATCAGGCGGACAGCGACGGCGAATGGGGCGAAATTCGGTTCGATTTTGAAAACGGCACAGCGGAGATCGTAAAGCTGGCGGATTGGGACACGGTAAAATCCAACATCTTTGCAAATACGGCGATACGGTTTGTTCAGAGATTGCCGGAGGCGAGATTACTGAAATCCGTGGTCGTGCCGTTTGAGATGGAAAGGTGGATCTGATTTGATCATGATGGAAGGCAAAACGACGCCGTTGACAACATCTTCGGATCGTGCTACAATTTGACTGAAATGATAAATGTGGTCATAAATCCAAGGAGCGTGCGCAGTGGCTTTTACAGACGAACAGAATGAACAGATCCGCAATGACCTGATCCGAGCGGCCCGGCGCTGCGGCATTACCATCGGGATGCGGAAAACCTCTGTAGAGCAGCTGACGGAGGCCGTTGGGATTTCCAAGGGGTCATTTTACAAATTCTTTGAATCCAAGGAGCTGCTGTTTTTCGCTGTACTGGAGGACATCCATACCGAGTGCTTCGCGGCAGCGCAGAAGTCCTTGCAGGAGAACGCAACCCTGCTTCCTGCCGACCGCGCGGCAGCGGCGATCCTGGCTGCCTGCCGTTGGCTCTCCAAGACAAAAGCTTTTGTGTTCATCGAAAATGACGCAGATTTTCTTCTGCACCGGCTGCCGGAGGAAGTGAAAACCGCCCACTACCACGATGACGAGACACACATCCGTACCCTGCTGGAGATGGGCGGCTTGCAGCCCAAGGGCGGTATGGCGCTGGCTGCCGCCACAGTGCGGGGCTTGATTTTAACCGTCTCCCATCAGGAGCAGATTGGGGCGCTTTACCCGCAGGTGCTGGAAACGCTGGTGCGGGGCGCCTGCCGGGAGCTATTTGCATAAGCGGAAAAGCCGCAGTGATGCGGCTTTTCAAAAGGGATACAGTTAGCTTGCTCTAACTCACTTGCGTCATCTGTGTGAGTTAGAGGAGTTTAACATCTCGTTGTGAGGGTGAAATCATGAGAAACAGTCAAAATTTCTGGGATAAAAACGCCGGGCGGTACGACCGCTTCATGCGAAAGGACGCCGCAGCTTATGAGCAGATGTACGAGCTGCTGCGCCCCGTGGTGCGGCACAAAACCGTGCTGGAGCTGGCCACAGGCACGGGAGTGATCGCCAAAAACATTGTAAACAGTGCCGCTCATATTGAGGCCACAGACGCTTCGCCGGAGATGATTGCAGAAGCGAAGCGGGACAACCGATCCGCCAAGCTGCATTTCTCCGTGCAGGATATGTTCCACCTGCCTTATGCCGACGAAAGCTTTGACGTGGTCATCGTGGCCAATGCGCTGCATATCGTGCCGGAGCCAGAGAAGGCTCTCTCCGAAATTCGCCGGGTGCTGAAAGACGACGGCGTGTTGGTTGCGCCGACCTTTACCCACGCAGATAACGCTTTTTTTGGAAAGGTCAAAGCATTTTTCATGAAGCTGGCGGGCTTTCCGCTGCACAGCAAATGGACGAGTGCAGATTACCTTTCGTTCCTGCGGGAAAACGGCTGGACGATGCGGAAAAGCACCGTGCTGAAAGCCTCGTTCCCGCTGACCTACGCAGAGTGCGTGAAATCGGAGGGGTGAGCCATGCAGATATTGGAATACGGGCAGGCGCAGGAGCGGACGCTGCTGTTTTTCCCCTGCACGGCAGAGCCAGTGTGGGCCTTTGCCGACACGGTCGCACAGCTATCTCAAAGCTGGCGCGTTTTTCAGGTAGTGTATGACGGCCATCAGCCGGAGTACCCCGGGGACTTCACCTCCGTGGAGCAGACTGTGGATGCGGTGATTTCTTACTTGAAAAGCTGCGGCATCTCACAACTGGACGGAGCCTATGGCTGTTCCATGGGCGGAGCCTGTCTGACCCGTATGCTGGCATTGGGAGAAATGCCCATCGGCCGAGCCATCATTGACGGCGGGATCACACCCTATCAGCTGCCCTTCTTGGTGCGAAAGCTGCTGCTGGCGCGGGATGTGTTGTCTTTCAAAATGGCGGCAAACAGCCGAAAGGTACTGGAAGCGGCTTTTCCGCCGGGACGGTTTACCCCAGCAGGGCATGATCCTAAAAAGGAATACGACGCTATGGAAGCCTATCTCAAGACCTTCTCCGACCGGACAATTCGCAATATATTCTGGTCTGCCAACAACTATGCGCTTCCGAAGCTCCCAGCGAAAGTTGGCACAAAGATCACCTACTGGTACGGTGACGACGAAAAGAAGGATCGCAGGCGGGATATCCGGTTCATCAAGGGGTATTTCCCCCAGACGCGTATTCACGGCATCCCCAAGATGGCTCATGCGGAGCTGGTGATGGTGCATCCGGAGAAATTTTGCCGGTATGCGGAAAAATTTCTGATTTTGCAAGCGGAGGAAGTATGACATGAAAGAAAAAATCAAGCTCTCCGGCGTGCCGGAGACCATGCTGCAAACCGTTTATGCAAGGGCGAAAGAGAGTCGGGGCCGCGGCACCATTCACGATGCAAAAGCGGAGGAAATCACCCGGAAGCTGGACTACGATTTTTCCCTTGCCGACAAGGATACTGCCATGCACAGCGGCGTGATTGCCCGCACCATTGTGCTGGATAAGCTGACAAAATCGTGGCTTGCAAAGCACCCCGGTGCGGTGGTCGTCAATATTGCCTGCGGGCTGGACACCCGGTGCTATCGGATGTCGGGTTACGCACATTGGTATAACCTCGATCTGCCGGAGACGATGGCGGTGCGGGAGAAGCTCCTGCCGGAAAGCGGTTCGATTTCGCAAATCGCTATGTCCGCCATGGACGATTGGGGAGGCGAAATCGGCGAGCAGAATGTGCCGGTGCTGATCGTCATTGAGGGGCTGACCATGTACCTGAACACAAAAGATGTACAGCGGATTTTTGCAGTGATTTCCAGCCGTTTTAAGAAAGCCACGGTATTTGCGGAAACGATGAATCCGATGATCGTGAGGCACTTCAAGGAAAAATCCATCGAGGGCAGCCATGCAAAATTCACCTGGGGCGTGAAGAACGGTTCGGCTCTTGCGGCGCTGCTGCCGGATTTTCAATTTATGGAAGAACACAGTCTGACGGAGGGTATGGCGGTATTTACGCCAATTTACAAGCTACTGGACAGGCTGCCCGCCGTGCGGAATATTTCCAACAAGATCATCGTTCTGGAAAAGGAGTGACGGAGGATGTCGTTTTTTGAAAACACCCGGAAGCCTACCGGCTTTGGCGGGAAAGTCATGGTCGCCATGATGAACGTTGGGCACAGCGCCGTGGCCCGGTGGGGGCTTCAATTTTTGGAGCTTGCGCCGGATACCAAAGTGCTGGACTGCGGCTGCGGCGGCGGTGCGAACATGAAAAGACTGCTGAAAAAATGCCCGCAGGGGATCGTCAAGGGCATCGACTATTCGCCCGTCAGCGTGGAGAAGACGAAAAAGGTCAACGAGACCGCCATCGCGGAGGGGCGCTGTGCCGTCCTGCAAGGCAGTGTGGCGGATATGATCTTCGCAGATGACTGGTTTGATGCGGTCACGGCCTTTGAAACGGTCTACTTCTGGCCTGATCTGCCGCAGTGCTTTCGGGAGGTCTGCCGGGTGCTGAAGCCCGACGGGACCTTCCTCATCTGCAACGAGAGCAGTGGCGACACGGACAAGGATGAGAAGTGGACGGAGATCATCGGCGGTATGACCATATACAGCGGCGATGAGCTGAAAACATTTCTGGAAAACGCTGGATTCTGCAATGTTCAAATCCATAAAAACAAAATGGGCTGGCTCTGCGTGACAGGACAGAAGCGGGAGGAATAAGGAATGCTGCTGCAAACGATTCTGGAAGGACTGGGGCTGGGCGCACTGCTGGTGGCGGTCTGCGCTGTCGGTATCCGAAAGGGCGCTGTCGGCATGGTGCATCTGTATGGCGAAAAGGTGCAGGAGCGATGCATCGCACTGGGGCTGACCACAAGGGAGAAGATCAAACGGAACGCGCTGCGCTTCAAGGCAATCTGCATTCCAATCTACCTTTTTTATGTGCTTCTTTGCGTGTATGCCATCAACGGCGCACATACATTTTGGGACGGTTTCTGGCAGTGCTTTGTGATCCTGTCCGTAATGAATCTCATCGACCGGTTTGGCATTGACGGCTACTGGGTCGGACACACAGGGGCATGGGTGATCCCGGGGACAGAGGATCTGATGCCGTATATCTCAAAAGCCGATAAGCAAAAGAAATGGCTGTTCGGAACCGTGGGAATGGCCGCGATTTCCCTGCTCCTTGCGGGACTCGGGCTGCTGCTGTAAGGAGGAAATACCGATGTCAAAGAAAGCGACCGAATTTCAGAAAAGAGAAATGAGCAAGATGTACCGCGGCAAGCAAATATTCAAGCCGCTGAATACCGGCTGGGTGGATGAGCGCGTGGCCTGCGTGCGGGAGTGGGTGGCGAACATTTTCTTCTACCGCAAGGGCAACACCACCATCATGATTGATGCCGGGTACAACTACGACCGGCTGGCAGAAAAAATGGACTGGCTGGGCATCGACCCGCAGTCCATCCGGCACATCCTCATCACTCATCAGGACACCGACCACGTGGGCGCGGTGGAGGCAGACAGCCCCGGTTTGTTCCGGAGCGCAAAGCTCTATATCGGCGAGATTGAAAACCGGTATCTCACCGGCGAGGTGCGGCGAAAAGTCATATATCATCTCTATAAATTGCCGCAGGTCGCAATTAACAACGAGGTGCTGCTGCATGACGGCGAGACTTTCGAGATTGACGGCATCAAAATTGAGTGCTTTCTCGTGCCCGGCCATACATGGGGGCATATGGTCTATCTCATTGACGACAAATATCTCTTCACCGGCGACACTCTCTGGTTCGGCGCGGACGGTGGCTACAGCTTCATTTCCTCTCTGGCAGAAAGCAACAAACTGGCGGTAAAGTCGCTGGCGGCGCTGGAGCAGAAGCTGCAAAGCCGTGGATTACACCCGCTGTTCCTCACCGGCCACACCGGCTGGACGGACAACTTCGAGTTCGCCTTTGCCCATAAGGACAAGCTTTGCTCACCGTTCCAAAAGCGGGTTCCCGACCCCACCGCGCCTTACGACGCCTACGATGAATCAGACGATACGGAGGAAGTGGCGAGGGCCGGGTATCTTCAGGCTGTTGGGCGATAAAGGAGGATGACTGTGCGCTATAAAATTGAAAAGAACACGGTGCAGGAGACGCTGATCATTCCGCTGTACGCGCACGGAAAATGTGCTCCGAGCTGTACCCCAGTTTGTACCGAGATGAGGCGGCGCGGCGGCTGGTAAACGCGGTCGACTATGATTTTTCCGCCTTGGAGAAAAAATCCCGCAATTCGATGCAGCGCTTCGGCTTTCTTGAGGTCGCCATGCGGCAGAACGACCTTGCCTTCGAGGTGCGGGAGTATCTGAAAAGTCATCCCAATGCGGCGGTGGTGAATCTCGGCTGCGGGTTGGACAGCACAGGTCGGGCTTGCGATAACGGTAAGTGCAAGCTCTACAATCTGGACTTTCCGGACGTCATTGCTGTGCGCAACGAGCTGCTCCCTGCCAGGGAGCGGGAGGAAAATATCCCCTGCGACCTCAACGATACATCGTGGTTTGAGAGAATCGACGCCTCCGGCGGCGCGGTCTTCTTTGCGGCGGGAGTGTTCTACTATTTCCTAAAGGAGCAGGTAAAAACACTGGTACGTGCTATGGCAGACGCTTTTCCGGGCGCTGTGCTGGTGTTCGATGCCGCCAATGAGAAGGCAGTCAAGCTGATGCTGAAAACATGGCTGAAGGATGCCGAGATTAAGGATGTGGGCGCATACTTTGCCGTTTCGGACGCGAAAAGTGAGATCGGCGCGTGGGACAGCAGTTTGCGGGTCTCCAGCCGGGGCTATATGCTGGGCTACAACGATCTGAAAGGCCCGTCAGTCAGCGGCTTTTTCCGCTTCCTTGCCCGGGTCGGCGATGGGATGATGAGAATGCAGATCGTAAAAATCAAATTTAGAGGGAAACAATGAAGCACCTGCACTTTGATGTGGAGACCGCCGGCTTTTACGGCGCGTACTGGGCGTGTGCCGGCGGATCGGACTGCGCGGTCATTGCGATGATTGGTGACGATCCGGAGGATCGGCTTGCGCGTTCAGCCGTGAAATGGCTCTGCGGGCGGGGCGTAAATGTGCTCACCATGTCGCCTGCGAAAAAGGATTACGGCCATCATAATTATCCGCTGGAGCGTGTGGAGACGGCCATTTCGTGGCTGAAAGCCAACGGCAACCATAAAATTGGCATTGCCGGTGCTTCGACTACGGGAACGCTCGCGCTGACAGCGGCTGCCATGTTCCCGGATATTACCCTGACCATTGCCATGACGCCCAGCGATTTTGTGTGGCAGGGTTTCATGCAGGGCAAAAGGGACGGCTGCAAGGAATGGCCGGTCGAGGGCGAGTCGCTGTTCTCCTACCGGGGCAAGCTGCTGCCCTATATGCCGTTTTGCTATCAGCATCCCGACTATTGGCACTGCGTCGCCGCAGAGAGCAAGCGCACTGGCGATATGGTTAACTCCCGCAAGCTGTTTGACGATTCCGAGGTGGTGCATCCGATCGAGCCGGAGGAATATATTCCTGTTGAAAACATCCGGGGAAAGCTGCTGCTGATCGGCGCGGAGGACGATGCGCTGTGGGATACCGCAAAGTATATCCGCCGTATGGAAAAGCGCCTTGCGGAAAAGCCCCATGAATGCGAGGTTGAGACGGCGGTTTATGCCCACGGCACCCACTTTGTTTTCCCGGAGGGAATGTTGAAGATCATGCTGCCTATGGGAGCAGGTCTCTTCGTCCGTCTGGCATTTCAGGCAGCAAAGCAGTTTCCGGAAGCGTGCAGACAGACACGCCAGGATATTGACCGCCGCGTGAGCGCAGCCATCCACACATGGACGAGCACGGAGTAAACGCCGGCATCGGCACAG
>VOFB01004917.1_pt1 | contig 40860 bp, 68 predicted proteins | sample 5384141 | NCBI WGS metagenome assembly VOFB01 (sample SAMN12384721, study PRJNA508395) | human gut metagenome | isolation source: healthy gut A | host: Homo sapiens
CGTCAAGGCCGCACTGGTCACGTCTGTGAAGCCGAACTGCTGCACAGCAGCACTGACGCGGGAGATATTCAAAGCTCTCGACGCGCCTCCGGCATGGCTTCGAGCTTTCGGGTGACGAACTCATATATATGCTCATTCTCCTTTGCGCCGGGAGAGGATGACCTCGCGCGGCGCGAAGCGGCCAAGCTCGTTTATGATGTGGCTCACCGCATCCCCGTCAAAAGGCCGCGCAGCAGAACTCGCCCGTGGACACGTCGCAGAACGCGCGGCGCCGCCCTCGCGCGCGGCAAGATACACCGCGCCTATATAGGTGCTCTTGCCCCTCTTCGAGCATTGAGCTTTCCGTCACCGTGCCGGGTGTGATTATGCGTATGACGTCCCTCTGCACAAGTCCCTTTGCCAGCGCCGGGTCCTCCGTCTGCTCGCATATCGCGACCTTGTAGCCCTTGGCGATGAGCCGCGCGATGTAGGCTTCAGCGCTGTGGTACGGCACTCCGCACATCGGCGTGCGCTCGTCGGGGTCTTCAACGGAACGGTCGCGCGTCGTCAGCGCGAGGTCAAGCTCGCGCGAGGCGATCTTCGCGTCGTCGTTGAACATCTCGTAAAAGTCGCCGAGACGGAAGAACAGCAGGCAGTCCTGATGCTGCTGTTTTATTTCGTTATACTGCTTTTTCATGGGTGTAAGCTCAGCCATGACAGTTTCTCTCTTTCGTTAAATGGGGTTACCGCGCGCGTTAAACTATCTCACCGTACAGCGCCCAGGTGTTGCTGGCGGTGATCTTCACGTCGATGAATTTTCCTATAAGGCTGCTTCCCCCCTTAGGTGGACGAGCCGTGCCGCCGTTTGTGCGGCTGGAGAGATTATATTCGTCGCGCGTGGTCGCCGTTGTCGACGAGCACGCGGAAGGTCCCCCTCCTGCGCGCTGTCTCAGCTCGGAGATGCGGTTCCGCCTCGGTGAGCCGGTCGAAAGCTTCTGCTTCTGCTCGCGCGTGGGGATCGGCATGGACTTTGAGTAGATGAAGGTGAACATCGCGTCGTAGCGCACGGTCTCGATGAGCGAGCGTGTCCTCGAAGTCCTCGTCCGTCTCGCCGGGGAAGCCGACGATTATGTCCGTCGTGAGCACGAGGTCGGCATATAGCCGCGCCAGAGCAACCTGATGCAGGTACTTCTCGCGGTTATAGCTGCGGTTCATGTCGCGCAGGATCCGGTCGCTGCCGGACTGCACGGGCAGATGGATGTGCGGGGCGCACTTTTCGCACTCGGCCATGGCGCGAAAGAGCTTCTCGGTCGCGTCCTTCGGGTGGCTCGTCATAAAGCGGATGACAAAAGTCGCCCGGGATGGCGTTGATGCGCCGGATGAGGTCGGCAAAGTCCACGTCCTCGTCGAGGTCGCGGCCGTAGGAATTCGACATTCTGCCCCAGCAGCGCGTGATGTCCTTATAGCCCCGCCGCGACGAGCTCGCGCGCCTCGCGCTCGATCTCCTCCGGTGGCGGGAGCGCTCGCGCCCGCGCACGTAGGGCACGATGCAGTAGGTGCAGAAGTTGTTGCACCCGTACATGATCGACAGCCACGCCTTGACGCTGCCGTCGCGCTGCTGGGGGATGCCCTCGGCCACGCTGCCGTCCGCCGGCGCGATGGCGAACACGCGCCGGTGCTCGGTGCAGACAGTGTGCAGCAGCTCCGGGAAGCGCCACAGCTCGTGCGGGCCGAAGACGAGGTCGACGATGCGATAGGACTTTTTCAGCTTCTCGGCCACGTGCTCCTGCTGCGCCATGCAGCCGCAGACCGCGATGATCTGATTGGGGTTGCGCGCCTTGGTGTGCGTCAGCGCGCCGACGTTGCCGAACACGCGCATCGTGGCGTGCTCGCGCACGGCGCAGGTGTTCATGACGACGACGTCGGCCGCGAATTCATCCTGTGTGAAGTCAAAGCCCATGGCGCGCAGATAACCGCGCAGCTTCTCGCTGTCGGCCTCGTTCTGCTGGCAGCCGTAGGTGTCTACCATTGCGAGCGGGAGCTGCCCGTCGGCGGTGACGCGGTCGAATATCTGCCGGCAGATATCCCCTGCTCGTGTATCCTGCTTATATCTATCGTTTTTCTTTCGTAAGGCATTGTTAGTCTCCTGTGAATCGAATCTGAATAGCATTTAATTTTAACATAAAGGAGTGGAACTTTCAACTGAAATAATGTATAATAGTCCACTAATTAAAAGATAGACTCACGAGGTTAAATGTTCATGGCCGTTATAAATATACTCTCCCCACATCGTTGCCGATATGATCGCCGCGGGCGAGGTCGTTGAGCGTCCCGCCTCCGTCATCAAGGAGTTGATGGAAAACTCCTTTGACGCCGGGGCGAAGTCCGTCACCGTCGAAATAAAAGGCGGCGGCGCGCCGTTCATCCGCGTCACGGACGACGGCTGCGGCATGGCGCCCGAGGACGCGGGCGTCGCGTTCCTGCGCCACGCCACCTCGAAGCTCCATGACGAGCACGGGCTTGAAGCCATCGGTACGATGGGCTTCCGCGGCGAAGCTCTTGCGGCGATATCCGCCGTGTCCGAGGTGGAGCTCACCACCCGCCGCCGCGGCGACGATGAAGGCGTGCGCGTCGTGGACCGCCGGGGACATTCAGGACATGGGTGACCGGCTGCCCGGAGGGCACCGTCATGGCCGTCAAGGGGCTTTTCTATAACACCCCGCGCGGCTCAAGTTTCTGAAATCCGACCGCAGCGAGGCCTCCGCCTGCGTGCAGATGGCGCTGCGCTGCGCCCTCGGGAGACCCGAGATATCCGTCCGTTTCATCCGCGACGGGAAGGAGGAGTTCTTCTCCCCCGGCGACGGGCGCGCCGAGTCCGCGGTGTACTCCCCTGCTCGGGCGAGATATCGCAAAGGACATGCTGCCCTGCTCCTGCGAGGACGGGGAGCTGCGCGTCCACGGCTTCATCGTCTCCCGCCGCCTGCCGCGGCAACCGCAGCGCGCAGTATTTTTACTGCAACGGCCGGTATATCCGCTCTTCGCTTCTTCAGGCCGCGGTCGAGCAGGCGTATAAAAAACAGCCTTTTGACCGGGCGCTATCCCGCCTGCGTCATGTACCTTGAGCTCAGCTGCGCCGGGGTCGATGTGAATGTCCACCCGGCAAAGACCGAGGTCAAGTTCTCTCAGGAAAGGCGCGTGTTCGAGGTCGTGTACCATGCCGCTCTCGCCGCCCTGACGGGGAGGACAGGATAAAAGCCCCCGCCGCGCTGCCTGCGGAGAAGAAGTCTCCGTCCCCCGCGGCGGTACCCGCGCCTGTGCGCGCGGCCTTCACGCCGCCGCAGACGCAGACCACCGCACCCGCGCCGAAGCCGGATTTCTACCGCAGCATGACTTCCGAGCAGTTCCGCGCGCAGGGCTATACCGTGAAGGACACGCCGAAACCGGCTCCCAAGCCTGTTGAAACTGCCCCCGCGGCATCACTCGGCGCGTATGAGATACCCTACCAGACCCGGCTCGATATGCCGAATGGCCGCCCGGCCACCGAAATTCGACCGGAAACGACTGAAATTCCTAAAGAAACTGCCCACAGCATGGTAAAAGCTGTGGAAAAACCTGTTCAAAATGTTGAAAGTCAGCCGATCCCCGACCACAAGATAGTGGGGAGGCTCTCAAGACCTATATCATCGTCGAAGTCGGCACGGAGCTTGTGCTCATAGACAAGCACGCCGCGCACGAGCGGATGAACTTTGACCGCCTGAAAAAGAACGGCGCGCGCAATATGATCGCAGACGCTGCTTGAGAGTGTAACGCTCCACCTCACGGACGAGGACTGCCACGTCCTTGAGGAAAACGGGGAACTGCTCTCGGAGTTCGGCTTTGAGATAGAGCCCTTCGGCGAGCGGGACTACGCCATCCGCGCCGTCCCGGCGGGGATAGCCGCGTCCGACGCTGCCGCCGCCGTCGAGGAGATATGCGAAAAGCTGCACGGCAGCAAGGCACCCGACCCCGATTCCGCGCGCGATGAGATCCTGCACACCGTCGCCTGCAAGGCGGCCATCAAGGCCGGGTGGGATACCGACGTAAAGGAGCTCGAAACGCTTGTGGACGCCGTCCTCTCCGGGCAGATAAAATACTGCCCGCATGGCGGCCTGTCTCCGTCACCGTGACGCGGCGCGACCTTGACAAGCTCTTCAAGCGCATAGTGTGACGGCCTATGGATAACAGGATCGTCGTTGTCGCAGGCCCCACGGCCTCCGGCAAAACACGCCTTGGCATAGAGCTTGCGCAGGCGTTCGGCGGAGAGATCGTTTCGGCGGACTCCATGCAGATATACCGCCGCATGGATATCGGCACCGCCAAGGCGACAAAAGAGGAGCGCGCCGCTGCCGTACACCATATGCTCGATGTCGCCGACCCTGCCGAGAGCTGGTCTGTCGCGCGCTATGTCGAGGAAGCCACGCGCTGCTGCGATGATATCATCGCCCGCGGCAGGCTGCCGATAGTCGTCGGCGGCACGGGGCTGTATATAGACTCGCTTATCTCCGGGCTCGATTTTGCCGATAACACATCCGACAACGCCCTGCGCGATAAGCTGAGCGCGGAATATGACAGCCTCGGCGGGGACGCGATGCTCGCGCGCCTTGCGCAGTTCGACCCCGAACGCGCCGCGAAGCTCCACTCAGGCGACAAACGGCGTATCGTGCGCGCGATAGAGATATATCTGCTCACCGGCACTACCATTACCGAGCATGACCGCATCACCGCCGCGCGCCCCAAGCGCTATGACGCGGCGCGGATAGTCCCTCAATTACGCTGACCGCGTCGACCTCTATGCGCGCATCGACGCGCGTGTCGACGCGATGGAACAGGCGGGGCTTGTCAATGAGGTGAAGTCGCTTCTTGCCTCCGGGCTCTCCCGGACTGTACCGCCATGCAGGCCATAGGCTATAAGGGAGATCGCCGCTTTCCTCGAAGGGAAAACGACCGAGCGCGAGGCCTTTGACCTCATCAAGCAGAGCAGCCGCCGCTACGCCAAGCGCCAGCTCACGTGGTTCGGAAGGTGGCAGGATGCGCTGCGCATCGTCTGGGATAAAGTCCCGGATATGGAAAAAGCCCGCCACGCTTCGACAGAGTTTTTACACTCCGCGTGTATCATAATGCCGGGCACCCGGATGACGGATGCGACACATTATGACGGGGCGGCAGACAGCAAGACCGCTCCGAGAAAAAGGGTTGGCTGAAATGCAGAAACGCAGAATCTCAGGATAGCTTCCTCAATCAGGTTAGAAAAGACAAGCTTATGGTAACGATGTTCCTCATGAACGGCTTCCAGCTTCATGGGATAGTCCGCGGCTTTGACGGCTTCACGGTCGTGCTCGACTCGGACGGTAAGCAGCAGCTTATTTATAAGCATGCCATATCTACCATTGTTCCCTCGAAGCCTGTCGAGCTTGACAGCTGCGATACATAAGCGGTGACGTCGTCACGGGTGTTCTCGTCGCTCTCGTCGCTGCTGTTCCTTGCCGTCTGCGCCTATGCCGGAGCCGCGCTCCGCGGCAGTGCGGACGGCGTGGAGCTTATGACCGTCAGCGCCGTCACCGTGACGGAGAGCGCGGAGCTTGACGGGATAGTCCTGCGCCGGGAGCGCGTACTTCCGCGCGGAGCGGAGCTTGTGCCCGCCGCGGAGAACGGGCTCCGTCTCCCGGCGGGGACGGCCATAGCCCTCCCGGACGGCACTCGGGAGCTCACCGGGCACAGCTGCGTGTTCTTCTCGCAGACCGACGGCTTCGAGGCTCTCGCGTCCGAAGCGCCCGAGGAAACTGACGCCGCGGCTCTGGACAGGCTCCTTGCGGCATCTCCTGCACAGAGCGGGAAGAGCGGCGGGCGGCTCGTCTCGGGCTTCGACTGGTACTATGCCGCCTACGCCGATACGGCACCGGGGACCGAGGGTGAGCGCGATTACAGCCCGGAAACGGCAACCGCGTACGCTTTGGAGACGGGCTTTGAAACGTTGAGCACGAGGCGGAGCGGCGCGGAGCTTATATACAGCGTCGTTAAGGACTGCTGCCTTGCCGACCCCAACGGCAGCGGCGATGCCCTCAGGGAGGGCGAACAGGTCATTCTTTCCGGAACAGACATATATGAGGGAAAGGTGCTGACACAATGACGATAGCGGAAAATCTCACCAAGGTGAGAGAAAATATAGCGCGCGCGGCGAAAGACGCCGGGCGGGATGAGCGGGATATCCTGCTCATTGGCGCGACCAAGATGAACGACGCCGCCCGCGTGCGCGAGGCGATCGCCGCAGGGCTCACGGCCTGCGGCGAAAACCGCGTTCAGGAGCTGCTGGAGAAAAACGCACTCGGCGCATATGAGGGCGCGCAGCTGCACTTCATCGGCCATCTCCAGCGCAATAAGGTAAAAAGCAGATCGTCGGCCTTGCGCAGCTCATCCACAGCGTCGACAGCGTCGAGCTTATGAGCGCGATAAGCCGCGAGGCGGAGAAAAAGGGCATCGTGCAGGATATCCTGCTGGAGGTAAACGTCGCCGGGGAGGCGTCGAAATCCGGGATTGCGCCCGAAAATTTGCCGGAGCTTTTGGAAAAAGCGGGCGATTTTCCCGGTCTGAGGTGCGCGGACTCATGGCGGTACCCCCGATTTGCCGTTTCCCGGACGAAAATTTACCGTATTTTAATCTTATGCATCAGCTTTTTATTGACAATGGCGCAAAAAATACGATAATGTAGTTATGGACTTTATGTCTATGGGTATGAGCGGCGATTATCAGGCCGCCATTTCCTGCGGAGCGAACATGATCCGGCTCGGCACTGCCATCTTCGGCAAGCGCCTGTACCCGGAGAAAAAGGCGTGACCCAAGTTCGCCCGAGCATTTGTTCATTGGAGGATTGCCATGGGTTTCATGGATAAGTTAAAAGAACTCACCCAGCCGTATGACGACGATGAGGATTTCTTCGAGGGTGCCGACCCGAGCTTCAAGCCCCAGCCGAAGGCAAAGCCCGAAGCGCCCCGCGTCGAAACCGGCGGTGAGTCAGGCGCAGAAGTTTTTTCTCCTTTGCGGATGATACGCCGCTTCCCGCTGAGGACCCGACGCGAAGCCTGCGGCGCAGGAAGCGCCGACCGCCGGCGCGGGATATTCGGCAATCTCGGCATAAAGAAGGCCGCCCGCCCGAGGACGGCGCCGAGCGCACAGTGAACTTCGGCGGAAAGGACACCTCGGTCATCCTGTTCAGCCCCAAGAGCTTCGATGAAGCCGGTGAGCTGGTCAATTATCTCAATCAGAATCTGACGGTCGTTATGACCTTGGAGGGCGTGCAGGGAGATATGGCGCGCAGATTGCTGGACTTTTCTTTCCGGCATTGCCTTTGCCCTGCAAGGCAAGATTACCCCGGTCTCGGCAAAGACCTATTTTATCACCCCGTCGAATGTTGATATTCTGGGCGCGCAGCACGACCAGAGCGAGAGCGCGGGGCACTACTTCTGATAAATACAGAATGGATGAAAGGTGGATAAGAATATGATCACTGCACAGGATATCCGTGAAAAGACTTTTTGGAAAAATCCCGCATAGGCGGCTATGACATGGCCTCCGTTGATAATTTCCTTGAGGAGATCGCCGATGATATCACGTCCGCTCAGAAGGAAAACTCCGTCCTCAAGAGCAAGATGAAGGTCCTTGTCGATAAGATAGAGGAATACCGCGCCAATGAGGAAGCACTGAATCTGGCCGTTATCTCCGCGCAGAAGCTCGCCGTGCAGATCGAGGCTGACGCCCGCACCCGCGCCGCCGCCATGATCGCCGACGCCGAAAAGCAGGTCAAACTTGCTGTCGGCAGCATCCAGGAGCAGACCGCTGCTGAAGAGAAGCGCCTCCTGAGACCGCAAAGGCCGCGACCGCGAAGTTCATCGAAGCCGCCCGCGCCATCTGCAATACCCAGCTCAAGAATATCGACAGTGTCGCAAGCGGCATTCTGCCGCAGGCGGCGGAGGCGAAGCCTGCCGTTTCTGTGGATGATACCGTGCGCAGCATTGAGAACAGCGCCTCGCGAATACAGGCCGATCCGTCAATACAGATAGATATCCCCCCGGTGAAGACGGCTCCCGCGGCGCCTGCCCGTCAGCGCAAGCTTGACAGCACGCAGTCTTTTTCCCTTTGATCTTTTCCGACTTTTTCCACCAGATACGGGGCGGACTGCGCGCGCCCCCTTAGATTTCTAATATAAAGAAGATAAATAGGAGACTATACAGCTATGTCACAGGATTTTAACGCCACCCTCAATCTGCCGAAGACTGACTTTCCCATGCGCGCGGGTCTGCCCAAGCGCGAACCCGAGATGCTCAAGCGCTGGGAGGAGCAGGATATTTATAATGAAATGCTCAAGAAGAACGAAGGCCATCCGCGCTTTTTCCCTGCATGACGGCCCTCCGTTTTCCAATGGTAAGATCCACATGGGTCACGCGCTCAATAAGGCACTCAAGGACTTTATCGTCCGCTCCTACGCCATGCGCGGCTACTATACCCCCTATACCCCCGGCTGGGATAACCACGGCATGCCCATCGAGTCCGCCATCATCAAGGAGCAGCGGCTCAACCGCAAGGCCATGAGCGTCGCGGATTTCCGCCCGCCTGCCATGACTATGCCGAAAGTACATCGGCCTTCAGATGGAAGGCTTCAAGCGCCTCGGCGTTATCGGCGACTGGGAGCACCCCTACAAGACCATGAACAAGGGCTTCGAAGCCGATGAAGTCCGCATCTTCGGCAAGATGTATAAGAACGGCCATATCTATAAGGGACTCAAGCCTGTCTACTGGTGCGCCAAGGACGAGACCGCTCTCGCCGAGGCCGAGATCGAGTATCAGGACGATCCCTGCACCACCGTTTACGTCAAGTTCCCGATGAAGGACGATCACGGCAAGCTCGCGAACATCGATAAGAGCAAGCTCTTCTTCGTCATCTGGACTACCACCATCTGGACGCTGCCCGGCAACCTCGCCATCGCCCTGCATCCGGACGAGGCATATGCCGTCGTCAAGGCGCCGAACGGCGAGATGTACATCATGGCCGAAGCCCTGACCGATAAGGTCATGAAGATCGGCGGCTTTGACAGCTATGAGATCGTCGAGACCCATCCCGGCCGCTTCTTCGAGAATATGCTGGCCTCTCATCCTTTTCCTGCCCAAGACCTCCCGCCTCGTTCTGGCGGACTACGTCACCATGGACTCAGGTACCGGCTGCGTCCATACCGCTCCCGGCTTCGGCGCGGACGACTATCAGACCTGCATGCGCTACGGCATGGAAATGGTCGTTCCTGTCGATGACCAGGGCCGCCATACCGAATATGCCGGCAAGTACGCCGGACTGAAGACCGACGAATCCAACCCCATCATCCTCAACGACATGAAGGAGAGCGGCGCTCTCTTCGCCTCCGAGGAGATAGTCCATAGCTACCCGCACTGCTGGCGCTGCAAGAGTCCGATCATCTTCCGCGCCACCCCGCAGTGGTTCTGCTCGGTCGATTCCTTCAAGGATGAAGCTATCGCCGCCTGCGAGAACGTCCGCTGGCTGCCCGCGTGGGGCAAGGATCGGATGGGTGCAATGATCCGCGAGCGCGCCGACTGGTGCATCTCCCGTCAGCGCCGCTGGGGTCTTCCTATCCCCGTGTTCTACTGCGAGGACTGCCATAAGCCTGTCTGCACCGACGAGAGCATCGAGGCCGTCGCGAGCCTGTTTGAAAAGGAAGGCTCCAACGCATGGTTCGAGAAGGAAGCGGCGGATATCCTGCCCGCCGGCTTCAAGTGCCCGCACTGCGGCGGCACACACTTCACGAAGGAGACCGACACCCTGGACGGCTGGTTTGACTCCGGCTCGACGCACTATGCTTCCATGCAGCGCGATCAGGGCTTCTGGCCGTCCGATATGTACCTTGAGGGCGGCGACCAGTATCGCGGCTGGTTCCAGTCCTCCCTGCTCGTCGCAGTCGGCGCGCTGGGCAAGGGCGCACCGTATAAAGAGTGCCTGACCCACGGCTGGACTGTCGACGGCGAAGGCCGCGCGATGCACAAGTCCCTCGGCAACGGCGTCGATCCTGCCGATATGGTCAAGGAATTCGGCGCAGATATCGTCCGCCTCTGGGCAGGCTCCGCCGATTACCATGTTGACGTCCGCTGCTCCGAGACCATCTTCAAGCAGCTCAGCCAGAACTACCTCAAGTTCCGCAATACCGCGCGCTACTGCCTCGGCAACCTCGACGGCTTCGATGCCGATGATCTGGTCGCCCCTGCGGATATGCTCCCGCTCGACCGCTGGGCTATCACCAAAGCTCAACGAGCTGATCGGCGAGGTCGCCAAGGGCTATGACGATTATGAGTTCCATACCGTCTCCCACGCGATCAATGACTTCTGCGTTGTAGAGCTTTCAAGCTTCTATCTCGATGTCATCAAGGATCGCCTTTACTGCGAGGGCAAGAACAGCCTCAAGCGCCGCAGTGCGCAGACCGCTCTGTACCTGATCCTCGACAGCATGGCCAAAATGTTTGCCCCGATCCTCGCCTTCACCTGCGATGAGATCTGGCAGGCGATGCCGCACCGCGAGGGCGACGACGAGCGCAACGTTCTCTTCAATGTCATGAACAAGCCCTTTGAGGACTATGCCCTGAGCGATGAAGAGATGGCGCGCTGGGATAAGCTCAGCGCCCTGCGTGACGATGTTAACGGCGTGCTCGAAGCCGCCCGCGGCGCAAAGCGCATCGGCAAGCCACTTGAGGCTGCCGTCACCCTGCGCGTGAAGGACGAGAGCTCAAAGCAGGCGCTGGATGAGGTGCGCTCCATGAATCTCTCCGAGCTCTTCATCGTCTCCAAGTGCCTCATCACCGAGGACGGAGAGGCCGACGCAGACGCTGTCACCGGTGCCGGTGTTAAGAACCCCGGTCTGGAGATCTCTGTCACCGAAGCTCCCGGCACAAAGTGCCCGCGCTGCTGGATGCACTCCGAGACTCCGCAGGACGGGACCGGCCTGTGCCCCCGCTGCGCCGCAGTCGTGGCAAAGCTCTGAGCCTGACTGGCTTCATCCATTCCACGCGCCGGGCTTTCCGTCCGGCAGATAGGAGATCAATATGCTGTATTCAATAGTCGGCCTGCTTGTCATCATTCTGGATCAGGCAGTGAAGTACTGGGTCCAGAACACCCTGTTCGGCACCGATATCGTCAAGTTCATCCCCGGCGTCATTAGTCTTGTGAACGTCCATAATGACGGGGCTGCCTTCAGCTTCCTGAGCGGCAGCGGCGCGCGCATCTATTTCATCATTGCCACCGGCGTGTTCACCGTGCTCGTCATCATCGCACTGGCAACGAACTTCATCTCCGGTAAGGTTTCCCGCTGGAGCCTTGTGCTCGTCACCGCGGGCGGTCTGGCTAACTGCATCGACCGCGTTATCTACGGCTACGTGCAGGACATGTTCAAGGTGGAGCTGTTCAATTTCGCCATCTTCAACGTTGCCGATGTGTTCATAACCGTGTTCGCCATCGTGTTTGTCCTCGCCATGATCTTTGAAAAGCCCGAGGACGACGACCTTGAGGACGAAGAATTCGAGGATGATGAGGACGAGGAGGACGCTTTCTCCGCGCCCGAGCCTACGCGATAAGCTCAGCGCCATGAAGAAGGAGAAGAACGCCGCTCCCCGCGCCGTGAAGAAGAGCCGTCAGGCCGAGTATGAGGAGGAGTACGAGCGCTATAAGGCGCAGCGTGAAAGCCGCCCTAAGCCAGCCGCTCAGGCTCCCGTACAGAGAGCCTCCGCAGACCGATCAGTCCGATCCGTTTGCCGAGTGGGAAAAGGCCAACGCCAAGGCGGAGAGCCAGCGTTCGAGCAGCTATGCCGCAAAGGCCATGGGTGCCGACGCACCGAAGTATACCCCGCCCGTAAGGCAGACCGCTCCGCAGCGCCGTCCGGCAGCTGAGGCGCAGAACACTGCCCGTCCCGCCGCTCAGCCCGCGCAGAGCTATACGCGCCCCGCGGCGCAGCCTGCCCAGACGGCACAGCCGGTTCAGCAGCCTGTCAGGCAGAGCGCACCTGCCCAGCCGAAACCGGCGCAGCCCGCCGCACCCGCGAAGAGCAGCACGGACTTTGACCTTGACGATATACTCAACGAGTTCAAGTAATGGACGAGGCGTAATACAAATAACAATCGAGGAGAGCGGAGAACGTATCGACGCTCTCCTTGCCCGTATTCTGCCGCAGTATTCCCGCAGCCAGATCCAGAAATGTCTGGACTCCGGGGCAGTCCTGCTTGACGGCCGGCCGCTGAAGAAGAATTACCGCGGAAATGCCGGGGACGTGATCGAGCTGTTCCTTCCTGAAACGCAGGACATTCCGCTTGAAGCGCAGGATATCCCGCTCGACGTCGTCTATGAGGATGCGGATATCATCGTTATCAACAAGCCCCCGCGGCATGGTGGTTCACCCGGCTCCGGGGCACCCGGACGGCACACTTGTAAACGCGCTGATGTACCATTGCGGGGACAGCCTCTCCGGCATCGGCGGTGAGCGGAGACCCGGCATAGTCCACCGCATCGATAAGGACACATCGGGGCTCATCGTTGCGGCAAAGAACGACATGGCGCACAAGGGACTGTCGGCGCAGCTGTCGGATCACAGCCTGTACAGAGAATATGAGGCAGTGGTCACCGGCCATATGCGCGAGGACTCCGGGGTCATCGACAAGCCTATAGGCCGCCACCCGGTCGACCGCAAGCGCATGGCCGTGACGGAAAAGAACTCAAAACCCGCCGTCACGCACTGGAAGCTGCTGGCGGAATACAGGGGCTATTCGCATATTCAGTGCCGCCTTTGAAACGGGCCGGACGCACCAGATACGGGTTCACATGGCCAGTATTGGCCACCCACTGCTCGGCGATGGACTGTACGGCGCGAAATGCCCGGATAAGGGCTGGAGGGTCAGTGCCTCCACGCTCGAAGACTGCACCTGATCCATCCGGTGACAGGGGAGGAGTTGCGCTTAGAATCGGCGCTGCCGGAATATTTCATCTCGGTGCTCGATAAGCTTGGGACGATAGAAAGGGGAGACGGAATGAACAAGAATAAGATAATCAGCATCGTCATTGCGCTGGCAGTCGCGGTCGGTGTGCTCGTACTGGCGGCAAAGCTGATAAGCGGCGCGATAAGCATCGTCAGCGGCGCGTTCAATGCGGTGCTCGGCATCATCGTCATCTTTGCGCTGGTAGTGATCGTCGTATGGATGTTCCTCTATGCGGCGAAGAAAAGATAGGTACACACAAGTACCGCCCCCCGGCTGATCGAACGGATCAGCCGGGGCGGTCTTTACGTCTTATGAACTTCAGCCGTAAAGCAGCTCAAAGCTGTCGTAATGGTCGCCGGTGTAATAGATGAGCCCGTCATTGGAAAAGACGATGCGCTCCGCTCCGCGTGACGACGCGCCGAGGGTGTTGATATCGCACTCTGTCCATGTCCGTCCCGGAGCGTCGGGCAGAAGCCCTTCGCGGTTGCCGAAGCGGTCGCCGCCGATGCACTTGCCCGGCAGGTATTTTTCAAGCGAACCGCCCTCCCAGCCGGCCTGTTTCGCCTCATCCTTCGTGACGAAGTTCGACGGCAGGCAGCCATAGGTGTGAATATAAAGGGCAACGTCCTCTTTGGTAGTATATGCGCCGTCCTCATGTATCTGCACCGAGTCGGGCTCTGCCGGTTCGGCGGTGGTATCGCCGGATGGACTGTCCGTCGGCGAGGTGACGAAGATGGCGGTGGGGCCGTCCGCGCCGCCGATAATGCCGACGTCCGTGCTCTGCTCTCCGGGCAGGAGCGCAAAGATGAGCAGCGCCGCCAGAACTATTATAGGTAAGATTTTCTTCAGTTTCAAATCGGTCAACTCCTGCGGCTATAATAACACAGGGCGGCAGCTTATGCAATGCCGACACTGTCGTCTGACATGAGCATATATGCCTGTCTAAATAAACATAAAGGAGCAATTTAAACATACTGTCGTGACTGTCTGCTTTGTAGTTCCATACAAATGTTCAGTTTCCATTTTGTTTAATCTGGACAAACCAAATGCTTTATTATATAATGTACGCAGATGATTGTTAAAGAAATAATTATAACAATTTCTTAACGCCTCTATCGGAAGGATGAAAAAGATGTACAAATTCGATACTAAGGTCCAGCATCTCAAATATAAGGTTCTGCGCACGGTCGCAAAGCATGCGTGGGACTCCGATTTCTATGAAACATTCCTTGACATCCCGAAGGAAATAATCTCCGGCAAGACGCCGACGATGCGCTGCTGCGTATACAAGGAGCGCGCGATATTAGCTGAGCGCGTCAAGCTCGCCGCTGGCGGGGACAGGAACAACCCGAACGTCATTGAAACGCTCGACATCGCCTGCGACGACTGCCCGACCGGGGGCTACACCGTGACGGAGGCCTGCCGCGGCTGCATCGCGCACCGCTGCGAGGACGCCTGCCCGCGCGGCGCGATAACGCACGATGAGTTCCACCACGCGCACATTGACAAGAGCAAGTGCATCAACTGCGGCAAGTGCGCCGCCGTCTGCCCCTACTCCGCTATATACAACCGCAAGCGCCCCTGTCAGAACGCCTGCAAGATCGGCGCGATATCCATGAACGAGGACGGCACCGTCAAGATCGACAACAGCAAGTGCATCTCCTGCGGCGCGTGTGTTTACCAGTGCCCGTTCGGCGCACTGTCGGATAAGTCCTTCATTCTCGACGCGATAAAGATGCTCAAGAACTGCGACCGCGTTTACGCGGTAGTCGCCCCGGCGATCGTCAGCCAGTTCACCTATGCAAAGCCCGGCCAGGTCATCACGGCCATCAAGGCTCTCGGCTTCTGCGACGTGCTCGAAGCGGCGCTCGGCGCGGACATGGTCGCGTACAACGAGGCCGCGGAGCTTGCCGAGCGCGGCTTCCTCACCAGCTCCTGCTGCCCGGCCTTCGTGAGCTATATCCGCAAGACTTCCGGAGCTCAGGAGAATATATCACAATATGTCACCGATGGCGACGATAGCAAAGCGCATAAAGGAAAAGGACCCCGAGGCAAAGACGGTATTCATAGGCCCCTGCACGGCGAAAAAAGGGTGAGTTCCAGCTGCCTGAGGTACACAAGTACGTCGACTGTGTGCTCACCTTTGAGGAGCTTCAGGCCATGTTCGACAGCCGCGAGCTTGACGTCGGCGCGATGGAAGAGACGGTGCTCAACAACGCCTCCGGCTACGGGCGCATATTTGCCCACTGCGGCGGGCTTGCCGAGGCTGCCGCCGAGGCGCTGAAGGAGCAGGGGATAGACTTTGAGCTCAAGCCGCTCAGCTGCAACGGCATTGAAGAGTGCAAGCTTGCGCTGATGAAGGCTGCGAGAGGAAAGCTCGATGCTAACTTCGTCGAGGGCATGGCATGCGTCGGCGGCTGCGTGAACGGCGCGGGCTGCATGACGCACAATGAGAGAAACCGCGTCAAGGTCGATGCGCACAGCCAGCAGGCTCAGCTCAAGAGCATTACCGATTCGCTTCTGTACGCCGCCGAGATCGACCGTGAGCTTAAGGAAAAGGCCGGGGATAAGGTCTGATATGCTGTTCACTTGACGCGATCCTCCGGGTATTGTATATTTAATGTGGCTCCGCGTATGGAGCGAATATATATCCGTCCGGAGGACACGCCATGGATAACAGGACAAGCAAGCAGAACTACTACCTCGATATTGCCGACGCGGTGCTGGAGCGCTCCACCTGTCTGCGCCGTAAATACGGCGCGATAATCGTGCGCAATGACGAGATAATTTCCACCGGATATAACGGCGCGCGCGCCGCGGCAGACGCAACTGCTCCGACATCGGCACCTGCACACGCGAGACGCTGAGGATCCCCTCCGGTTAGCGCTATGAGCTCTGCCGCTCCGTCCACGCCGAGGCAAATGCGATCATCTCCGCCTCGCGGCAGGACATGATAGGCGCGTCACTCTATCTTGTGGGGCGCGACGCCGCGACGAATGAACTGCTCTCCGACGCGATGAGCTGCTCAATGTGCAAGCGGCAGATCATAAACGCGGGGATAGACCGCGTCATCATCCGCATCACCACGACCGAGTACCGCACGATCCCTGTCAGCGACTGGGTCGAGAACGACGACTCGATATTCTCATTCTGAATATAAAAGCGGCGCTGTCTATGCGCAGAAAAAATGCAGAGCGGATCATACCGCTCTGCATTTTTCTGCGCATTTATTTTGCGGATGTGCTCACACCGTTTTTTCTGCGCATGGAGCTTGGGATGCCAAGCCCCTCTCTGTATTTTCGCGACCAGACGGCGCGATATATTGACGCCGTTTTCCGCAAGGCTGCTGCAGCTGCTGATCCGAGAGCGGCGAACGCTTGTCCTCCTGCGCTATCTGCCGCTGAATGAACTTCTTTATCATGTCGGCAGATTTTGCATCCTGATCCTGACGGCTTGCCTTGAGAGAAAACATATCCTTGATGGCGATAATGTTCCCGTCGAAGTCTGCGTACTTGCCTTTACAGCCCGGCTGACGGTGGAGACGTGCACGCCCATACGTTCGGCAACGTCGTTCATGCTCATCGGAGACAGCGAGCTGCTTTTCTTCAGAATATAATCCTTTTGTATTTCACATATGACGGCCTCTCAACCAGATGCTGGGCGCGTTCCAGATCCGTTCCGTCGTCGGCGTAGTCCTCCTTGCGGCTCTGGCATGGCCGAGAGTCAACAACCGCGCCGCGTTCTGGTCAATGATGGGCGGCGGCATCGTCGCTGCTGGCTGGTTCTTCGCCGGCAATCCGTTCGGCATCGCGCCGCTGTGGTAAGCAACGGCGGTGTGCCTCATCATCCTTTATCCCGATCACGCTGTCGGTAAGGAAAAGATCTCCGATGGGTACAGGAGATATATGGAAGCGCAGGAAGCACTCCCGGAAACAAAGCCAAAGCGCAGGCGTAAGCTGCAATCTATAATAAAAGTCCTGAAATCGCAAGATTTCAGGACTTTTCTGCGCTTATGCGGTTTAAATCGACGCTGTCTCAATTGCTGCCCGGCGTCATGTGAACAGCTTGAAGGTCTCCATATGCTCCTGGCCGTGTTTCCGGGCGATTTCCGGATTCCTTGAGGCAATGGCTTCATAAAGCGTTGTGTGCAGCTGCGTATACTTAGTGAAATCAAAGCCCTGCCGGTAGTTCAGCGCCGTGGAATTTATGATTACCGAGCGGGAGATAATATTCGTCATACGCTCAAAGACAACGTTACGAGTCATCTTGTATATCAACGTATGGAACGCGATCTCCTGATCAATGAATTCGTCGATCCACTCGTCAACCGAGCTTTCAACGACAAGACAGCTGATCTCGTTCATCCTGACGACCAGATGCTTCATATCGTCCAGCTGATGCGCGGAAGCGTTTGCTGCCGCCAGCGCGCATACTTCCGGCTCAATGATGCTCCTGAACTGGGAAAGATTGGACTTCAGGATGTCTTCGTTCACAAACTCAAGGCCGAACGGATCCTCGCTCAGACCCGGTATCGCAGCCACAAAAGGTACCCTTGCCGCGCTCTATCTCCAGGACACGGCGGGAAACAAGAAGCTTCACCGCTTCCGTATCGTAGTGCGGCTGACATTGAGCGAGTTCTGCCAGCTCCTGCTCGTTCGGCAGCTGCGTGCCGACGGCATATTTGCCGACGATGATCCGCTGCTTTTATTCTGTCGGCTATATTTTCAGAAAGAGTCTTGCTCTGCAAATTATCACCTTTTCCTCAACTTACATAATATAAAAAATTATACCACATATGAGGCAAAATCAAGTGGTCATACGTCATATGTGTTAAGCGCTCCACAAAATTCGTGTCGCTTATTCAGCGAAAAATGTCAATTGAAATCAGTTATATGTAAGCGTATTATAAACACAGACATAATACGTCATACATCACACGTAATATGGCGCGTTATCGACACGGAAATCGGCAAAGAACCGGAAAAAAAAAAGGAGAAATATTAATGAAAAGGTTATCTCAATTATCCTTGCATTGGTTATGACTCTGGCTGTACTTACCGCATGCGGCAGCAGCACTCAGCCCGCGGCGACTTCTGCCCCGGCCCCAGCGGCAAACGACGCGGCAGCATCTGCCGAGCCCGCTAAGGACGTCCGCCTGCTCAAGACCTCTATGCCTACCGCTTGGGATGAGACGCACGGCTATACTCAGGCGCTCATCGCTATGAACAAGTACCTTGACGAAGTCTCCGGCGGCACTCTGCAGCTTGACGTTTACGGGCCAGCTGGGCGATGAGACCGCCATATTCGAGTGCCTCCAGCTCGGCACTGTGGACTGCGCGATCTTCAACGCTGCTTCTCTTTCCAACTTCACCCACGCTCGAAGCCTTCGACCTGCCTTATCTCTACACCTACGATGAAGGCTGGGCAAATCAGGCTCCAGAACGCAGTTGTCAGCTCTGACTTTGCAAGAGGATATCTTGACAAGGTATACGAGGAGACCACCGTCCACGCAGTCGGCTTCCTGTACAATGCCGCCCGTGACTTCTTCCTGAACAAGCCCCTTGATTCCCTCGCCGACGCTTCAAGATAAAGCTCCGCTCCATGACAGCTCAGATGCATCTTGATATGTACACCGCAATGGGCTTTGTCGCCACTCCCATGGGCTACAGCGAGGTCTACAACGCAATGCAGACCGGCGTTATCGACGGCTTTGAGGACACCGCCTGCTCCACCATCACCTCAGGCACCTATGAGACCGCAAAGTACTGTGTAAAGAGCGGCCACGCGACTGCATCCCCGCTGTTTGTGTGCAGCGATATGGTCTGGAACAGCCTCACCGCTGAAGAACAGGGCTGGCTGATCGGCGCTGTTGAGTAGGCCGTCAGGCCTGCTGCGGTGACAATTCCGTTGTCTCCCAGGCCAACGCACAAGACCTTTGAGGAAAAAGGTCTCAAAGTCAGCGTTATCGACCGTGATGAAGCCCGCACCCGCAGTGTTGCTCCGTCATCGCAAAGTATTGCGAGAACGAGGACTATAAGGCTGTCTACGTGTTTGTTCAGGAACTGCGCGAGGAGCTCGGCCTCGGTTCTTACATCGGCATGGAGGACTACATGGACATGTTCGCATGATGCGGACTGCTCGTAATTAACGCAATCGATCAACTTAATGGGCCGCGGCTGGTTTCAGAGGCGGCCCATTAATAAAATGGATTTATATAGGCAGGGTGATAAAAATCAAAAAAATACTTTATACCCTTGATAAAGTCAATGACTTCTTCGTGAACATCCTCAAGTATGTCCTTGCGGCGATACTGAGCATTCAGATCCTGCTGATCTTTATGACGGCAGTTATGAGATATGCATTCAACCATCCGCTGCCCTGGACGGATGAGCTGACCACTTATATGCTCGTAATGATAACATTCCTCGGCGGATACGTTGCGTCGAATACCGGCGCGCTGGCAAAGGTCGAGTTGATCTCCGGCAAATTCAATGGAACGTTCGGGAAGATCATCAATGTTGTCGCAAGAGTATTCTCGGGTGCGCTTGTCGGCTGGATCGCATTCTACGGGACCAAGCTTTTCTTCAGCCCCGTCATCAGAACCAGACCAGCTCCGCGCTGCAGATGCCGGTCAAGTATGTGTGGTGGTGCCTGCCGTTCACGATGTGGCTGCTTCTCATTACCGAGATCCTTGGGATCATACACATTTTTGTACCCAAGCAGACGGCGGAGGAAACTCTTCCCCCGCAGGAAATCGACGCATAAGGAGGGCAGGCATGGTACTTATAATAACCTTTATCGTCACGATGATAGTGGGCGTGCCTATATGCTATGTCCTCGGCCTTGTAGGCGCGGCGGGTCTCGTAAGCATGGGGCCGACGTATTTTTCCACTGTCGCGCAGAAGCTGTTCGCTTCGGCCAACAATTACAGCCTTATGGCAATCCCGATGTTTATCCTTGCCGGTGAGCTTATGGGACTGTCGGGCGATGTTCACAGGCTGATGGACTTCTGCCGCTCCATAATCGGACGCATCCGCGGCGGCATCGCATATGTGTGCACTATCGTTGGCCTGCTGCTCGGCGGCATACTCGGCATGGCAAATGCGGAAGCTGCGCTCCTGAGCTCCACGATATATCCGGAAATGCTCAAGGACGGCTATGAGGATACCTTTTCGGCCTGTTTTATCGGCTCCGTGTCCGTCGTCGGCCCGCTGATCCCGCCAGGACTGCTGTATGTTATCTACGGCGTCGCGAGCGGCACGCCGATCGCATCGCTGTTTGAATCCGGCGTCATTCCCGGCATCCTGGTCGCTATTGCTCTCATGTCGGTCATCTTCGTGCTCAGCCGCAAGCCCGGCTGCCCGTGGAAGACCCATGAGTGGAAACGCTGGAGGCATGTCCTGCATTGCTTCAAGGATGCTGCGTTCTCCATAGTCGCGCCGTTCCTGACCTTCGTGTGCATCGCGGCCGGCATCACCACCGCCACCGAAGCGGCGAGCGTCATCATCGTCTTTGTCCTGCTTGTCGGCACGATCGTCTATAAGAAGATCAAGTTCAAGGATCTTCTCCCGATGATGATCCGCTCTGCGGTCATGAGCGCAGCGATACTGATGATCGCCTCCATGGCTGGTGTTATGGGCTGGGTTCTGGCAATAGACCAGATACCGCAGAAGATATGCAATCTGATGATCTCCATGACAAACAGCAGGATCGCTGTCCTGTTCATCATCCAGATATTCCTGCTCTTCGTCGGTATGTTCATGGACGCCGCCCCCGCTGTGCTTATCCTTGTCCCCGTCTTTATGCCGATAATGAAGCAGTACGGCATTGATCCGGTACACTTCGGTCTCCTTATGTGCTTTAACCTCACCATCGGCGTTCTCACGCCGCCTGTCGGGACATGCCTTTACACGACCGCAATGGCCACCGGCGTACCCGTTGACAGAATGATAAAGGGCATATGGCCGTGGATCGGCGTGCTTGTCGTTGTGCTGTTCATATGCACCTACTGGGAAGGACTCATACTCTTTATACCGCGCCTGCTCGGCTACGGTGTATAAAAATCAAACATCAGGGAGTAACAGAAAATGATTAAAAACGAGCATCATATCAATGATTTCGTCTCGAGCGAGATCAGAAAAGCAAACGAGACCCGCGGGCTCTGGTATTACGAGCTGGTGCAGAGCGCCGGTAAATACGGCCTTGATAAGGAACAGTTCGCCCGCGCCGCGATCAGGAAGCTCGGCAACCTTTACCGCGGCGGATACCCCGACACCGACAGCGTGCCTGAGTTCATGGGTGCGTTCCTCAATGACCATAACATCAAGCAGTTCCACATGGAGCTGGTCAGCCTCACCGATGATGAAGCTGTTGTCCATTTCCATTACTGCCCGATGTGCGGAGCCTGGACGAAGCTTACCGACAACGAGAAAGAGATCGGCATGATCTGCGACTGCGCAATGGATGTTGACCGCGGCGTGTTCGACCTCTATGAGCACATCGGCTTCAAGCTCGAAAAGGCTATCGGCTGCGGCGACAACGTATGTGAGCTGCATTTTGTCAGAAAGTGATCGGGAGGGATACACATGATCGTTAATGAACCGAAGAAATACATAGGCGACTACGGCGTAGACAGCGTCAGAGCTGCATATGAAAACCGCGGCAAGTGGTACTACTATCTTGTCAGGAGGGACTCGACCAGGACTGCCCCTTGAGTTCGTGCGCGATGCGATGCGCGAGGCAGGAAAGTTCCAGTATGAGACGCGCTTCAAGGGAATGACCGAGATCGACGAGTTCGCCGGAGAGTTCATGACCTACGGCGTGGAAAAGGTAAACGAGGGTGAGATCGTCGAGAAAGACGAGAACCACCTCAAGATCGACCTTGGCTACTGCCCGCTCGTAAAAAGCATGGCAGGGTCTGACGGACGACGAGGAGTATATGTCCCGGCTCTGCGACTGCTGCATGGATATGGACCGCGCCATGGCGGAGGGCCTCGGCTGGACGATGGACCTTGAGCACCATTGCCGCCGGTGACGGCAAATGCACTATGTGCTTCAGAAAGAAATAATCACTGCGTGTAAAAAGGGGAGGCGGAGGTATCTGTCTCCCTTATTTTGAACACTTTACAAGGAGAAGAACGATGAAGAAAATAATCAACGATCCGGAACACGTAGTATCCGAGATGCTGGCAGGCATAGAGATATCAGACAGCAGCCTAAAAAATACATCCCTGGCTTTGAGGTGATCGCGCGCCGCGAGCCGAACAAGGGAAAAGGTCGCCATCATTTCCGGCGGCGGCAGCGGCCATGAACCTGCGCGCACGCGGGCTATGTTGGGCTCGGTATGCTCGATGCGGCAGTCGCGGGCAATGTGTTCGCGTCCCCGTCTCCCGACCGCATCCTCGAAGCGATCCATCAGGTCGGCGGAGACAAGGGCGTACTGATGGTCATAAAGAATTATTCCGGAGACATTATGAATTTCAGCATGGCCGCCGAGCTTGCCGAAATGGAGGGCTGGTCATGTCGTCGTCGTCCCGCGATGACGTGGCTGTGCCCGAAAGCACCTATTCCACCGGCCGCCGCGGCATCGCCGGTACCGTGTTCGTACATAAGATCGCAGGCGCTGCGGCAGAAGCGGACGCCTCTCTGGAAGAGGTACGCGATGTTGCGCAGAAGGTCATCGACAATACCGCTCTATGGGCATGGGCCATGAGCCCCCTGCATTCTCCCCGGCGTTGGCAAGCCCGGCTTTGTGCTGGCGGATGACGAGATAGAGGTAGGCATGGGCATCCACGGCGAACCCGGCGTGGAGCGTACGAGCGTCAAGACTTCAAGGAACTCGCCGAGATACTCTGCGGCCATATTCTTGCGGACATGGATTTCAGCGGCTCGGACTGCGCGGTCATGGTGAACGGCCTCGGCGGAACGCCGCTGATGGAGCTTTACATTCTCACGAACGACGTGAATGCGCTTCTCAGGGAAAAGGGAATAAACCCCGTGCGCTGGTACGTGGGCAACTATATGACCTCGCTTGAAATGAGCGGCTGCTCCGTGTCTCTGCTCAGGCTTGATGATGAGATGAAGGCTTATCTTGACGCGCCTGCGCACACGGCGGCATGGAGGAATAAGAATGGCGAAAGTTGATATCACTGCCGGTAAGTATGTGGATTACCTCAAAAAGGTCACGGCGAAGATCGCATCGGAGAAGGACTACATCACTGAGCTTGATGCGGCCACGGGTGACGGAGACCACTGGGCAAACATGAATACGGGCTTCACGAAGCTGATGGAGATAGAGGATCAGCTGCGCGCGGCCTCGCTGGCGGAGCTGTTCAAAAAGGCGGCGATGACCATCATGTCCGGCGTCGGCGGCTCTTCGGGGATACTGTACGCAAGCGCATATCTCAAGGCTTCGGCAGCCGTCGGGAGTGCGGAGACGATGGACGCAGCCAAGCTGCTTGAGGTTCTGGAGGCGGAGCTTCAGGGCATAATGCAGCGCGGGAACGGCCAGCCGGGCTTCAAGACAATGATCGATCCGCTGTATGAGGCGGTCGAAGCGATAAGCAGCCCTGCCCGAGGGGGAAGCGGCAGCGATCCGGGCGATGCAGGCCGGTGCGAAGCACGGCATGGAAGCGACGCGGGACATGGAAGCCATCCGCGGCAGGGCGTACTATCAGGCGAACAAAGGGAGTCGGACATCTTGACCCCGGCGCCGTGACGATGTATTATCAGCTTGACCTGCTCGGAGAAGCCGCGATCGAAAGCATGAACGACTGTTCCGGAGGAGTATTTACAGATGACAGATCTTCGTCAGCTTATCATTGATGATATGAAAGCCGGCGCTCGGCGTGACCGAGCCTGCGGCAAGAAGCCCTTGCGTGCGCCCAGGCCCGCGCGCTGTCGGATGAACCCGTTGAAAAAGTCGTTGTCCGCGTCAATTCCGGCATATATAAAATGCCTTTACCTGCGGGATACCCGGCACGGCAGAGGTAGGGAACGAATATTCCGCGGCTCTTGGCATAGTTTGCGGCGATGCAGAGAAAGGCCTGTGCGTGCTTGAGGACGTAAACGACGCGGCCGTGGCAGAGGCAAAGAAAATGATCGGCGACGGCAGGGTAAAGGTCGAGCTTGATTCGATAAGCTCAGTGCTGTTCATCGGTGCGACGGTGTACACCGCGCACGATGTATGCAGAGCGGAGCTCCGCGGCAGCCACACGAACTTCTGCCTCATAGAAAAGAACGGCCGGAAGCTGCTGGAAAAGCCCTATGTCCATTCGGACGCGGACCGCTCGCCCATAGTGGAATGCAGCATCGCGGACATTTATGATTTCGCGCTCAACACGCCAATAGAGCAGCTGAAGTTCATGCTCGAAGCGTACCGCGTCAATGAGGAGCTTGCGGAAGCGGGCGCTGCATGGGAGCGCTGCACCATTACCCGGAGCATGATCGCGCAGAACGGCGGCAGGCTCATCTCGGACGATCCGCGCCAGAGTGCGAAGACGTATGCGTGCGCCGCGGCGGAAGCACGCGTCTTAGGTATCGATAAAGCTGCAATGAGCATTACCGGCAGCGGGACGCACGGGATAATCTGCACCCTCCCGCTGGATGCGTACTGCAAGGTTCAGGGGCTGGGCGAGGGCGGCTCCTGCGCGCCACCACCATCAGCTATCTGGTGTGTATGTACATAAAGGAGTTTTCCGGTAAGCTGTCGGCGTTCTGCGGCTGCGGAATAGCCGGAGGCACCGGGCTCGCCTGCGCGCTGGCCTATCTGATGGGCGGAGACGAAGCGAGCCTTGACCGCGCCTGCAATAATATGGCCGCTTCGATAACCGGCATGATATGCACCGGCGGCAATCACTGCTGCTGCCTGAAGGTCATCACCGCGGTCGACTGCGCATATAATGCCGCCGTCCTCAGCGTGGATAATGCTGCCGTGGCTGCCCCGCACGGCCTCTGCGACCATTCGGTCGAAAAAAACGCTTCAGAACGTCGGCCTTATCGCTGACCCCGGCATGGTCGATACGGAGCGCGTGATAGTAGAGATAATGAAAAACAAATAACCCACGCAGACCTCAAATCAAAAAGAAGCAGAGCGGCTCATACCGCTCTGCATTTTTATGCCTTATCTCACTGCACCGACGGCTGCCCGGCGTCACAGCGCAGCGCGCTGCTTGGGGGACATGCGGTACTGCGGCTTCACATGGTAGGCGACCTCGGCGTACTGCCGTGCGCGCTCGCGCAGACAGAAGTTGCCGTTCTGGCTGCACCAGACATACAGCTCGTGGATTATCAGATCCGTCGCGATGTGCGACAGCAGCTCCGGCGGCTCCTCGGTCTCGATAATGCCGGACTTTGCGCAGTTTTTTGCGAGCGTCGCGAACAGATCGTCCAGCGCGTGCACGGCCTCGCGTATGCCCTGCGGGGACTCGAACTGCATGATGAACAGCGTGCTCGTAAGCTTCGGCCCGAAGTCGAGCGCTATCGCGATGAACCGGTCGAACAGCTGCCATATGCGCTCAAAGTCATTCTCCGCGTCCGCAAACTTCCGGAAGCTCTCCTCATCATTCTGCTGCGGCTTTGCGACGACGTAATCCAAAATGCTGCGCTTGCCCTTGAACAGGGTATAGAAAACCGAGCGCGAAACGTGCGCCGCTTCGCATATTTCATTGACGCTGACATTGTTGTAGCCCTCGGCTTTGAACAGCCCTATCGCGCATTTCGCAATGCTTTCCTTGAGCCGATGCGACGAATCCTGCACCAAAAACGCCCCTTCCGTAACGTCCTGATTTCGAGGACATTTTACGATATTTGTCCGCGAAGTCAACGAGCCGCCGGGATTGTTCTCAAATATTTTGCAGTTCTTTTGTGAGTTGTTCCAAAACAGCTGTTAACTTATTGACTATTTTCAACAAGTTAGGTACGCTTAAACCCAGCTATGAAAATAACAAGCGCACCCGTTTTTTATTCTATCAGGAGGCTTGAAAAGCTATGACGAAGGACGAAAAATCGCAAAGCTCGGCAAAAGATAACCGACCGGGCGACCGTGCTGCTCGGCAAGGACAAGATCACCCTGAGTCCCGGAATATCTGGGCATCAACTCCCGCTGAAGTACACCGCTTATAAGTACGACCAGAAGATGGCCGACGACATTCTTGACATCTGCCTTACGATGAAGAAGCGCGTGCCGCTGACCATCGAGCATCTGGCGAAGAAAAACCCGCAGTTCGACAGAAGTATCTTGAAGGCAATGCAGGCTGTCAGCGAGAGCGGCCTTGTCGAGTTCCACTGGGGAAAACCTCGACGGCAAGAACCCCAACCATGAAGCGCTGGGTGCTGGACATGTTCGTCCCCGGCAGCGCCGAGATCATGATGATAAACCCCGAGCAGTCCGACATGTACCCCGAGACGGCTGACTTCTTCGAGCGCATGGCTTATCTGCCGCTGGCCGGCATCACCGAAATGGTGCCTCCCGGAGGCGCAGGCATCGGCATGCACGTCATCCCGTTGAAAGCCATCCCCGCGGGAGCAAATCTCTGCCCATCGAGCACCTCAGCCACTGGCTCAAGAAGTATGAGGGTCACATCGGCGTGTCCGTCTGCTCCTGCCGCAAGCAGCAGCGCATCCGCGGCGAAGGCTCCGGCGACGTTGAGGGCGAATGGTGCATCGGCGTCGGCGATTTGCCGACTACTGCCGCGAGACTAACCACGGCCGCGACATCACCTATGAAGAGGCTATGGAGATCCTCCAGCGCGCCGAGGACAAGGGCTATGTCCACCAGATAACCAACATCGACGGCGAGAACAAGATCTTCGGTATCTGCAACTGCGCGGTCGGCGTCTGCAACGCGCTGCGTACCTCCCAGCTGTTCAACACTCCCAACCTCTCCGCTTCCGCATACACCGCAGAGTCCGACCCCGAAGTGCGTCGCCTGCGGCAAGTGTGTTGAGACCTGCCCGGCCGGCGCCGTCCGCCTCGGCCAGAAGCTCTGCACCAAGGAAGGCCCCATCCAGTATCCGCATCACGAGCTTCCCGACGAGACCCAGTGGGGGCGAGGATCACTGGAACAAGAACTACAAAAACGAGAATGGCTCCATCCAGACCTGGCCCACCGGCACCGCGCCCTGCAAGGTCGCCTGCCCCGCGCACATCGCTATCCAGGGCTATATCAAGATGGCTGCCGACGGCCGCTATGCGGACGCGCTCAAGCTCATAAAGCAGGATAATCCCTTCCCGGCCGTCTGCGGCAGCATCTGCCGCAAGTACTGCGAGGACGCCTGCACCCGCGGCACTGTCGATGAGCCGCTCGCAATAGACGAGATAAAGAAGTTCATCGCCGAGCAGGACATGAAGGCTGAGCACCGCTATGTGCCGCCCATGAACTCCTGCACCCACGAGAAGTTCGACCAGAAGATCGCCATCATCGGCGCAGGCCCTGCGGCATGATGTCCTGCGCATACTTCCTCGCCATCGAGGGCTACAGCCCCGTCGTGTTTGAGAAGGAAGCGGCTCCCGGCGGTATGCTCATGAACGGCATCCCCTCCTTCCGTATCGGCAAGGACATCGTAAAGTCCGAGATCGACGTTCTGCGCGAGATGGGCGTTGAGTTCCGCTGCGGCGTTGAGGTCGGCAAGGACGTAACCATCCAGCAGCTGCGCGAAGAGGGCTTCAAGGCCTTCTATGTCGCGGTCGGTCTCCAGAAGGCCGCAAAGCTCAACATCCCCGGCGAGGAGCTTATAGGCGTTCAGGGCGGTCTTGACTTCCTGCGCTACGTCAACAGCGGCGCGACCAAGGAGCTCTCCGGCGACGTCGTCGTTATCGGCGGCGGCAACGCAGCCATCGACGTGGCGCGCGCCGCAAAGCGCCTGACCGGCGGCAGCGTCAGCATGTACTGCCTCGAAGGACGAGGAGATGCCCACCGTTCCCGATGAGAAGAACGCGGGTCTCGCAGACGGCGTTGTCATCAACAACTCCTGGGCACCCAAGGCCATCCTCGGCGAGGACGGCAAGGTCACCGGCATTGAGCTCATGCGCTGCGTCTCCGTGCGTGACGCGAGCGGCAAGTTCGCCCCGTGTATGACGAGAACGAGACCATCACCGTCTCCTGCTCCAATGTCCTCGTCGCGATCGGCCAGCGCTCCGAGTATGGCGCTGTCCTTGCAGGCACCGCTGCGGAGACTCCCGACGGCCGCCTCATCGCGCACGACAGCGTGACCTTCCAGACCGCCGAGCCCGACGTGTTCGTCGGCGGCGACTGCGCGACCGGCCCGAAGTACACCATCGACGCTATCGCCAGCGGCCGTGAGGGCGCGGTGTCCATCCACCGCTACGTGAACGTCGGCCAGACGCTGACCATCCACCGCAATCTGCGCGAGTTCAAGGAGCTCGACAAGGAGAACGTCACCCTGCCGACTGAGAAGATAAAGAAGCCCGCCCGCTCCGCCGTCGTCATCGACGAGAAGAAAAGTCCTCACCATGTGCGACGACCGCGTGACCTTCACCGAGGAGCAGATAAAGTCCGAGGCTTCCGCTGCCTGAGCTGCGGCCGCAGTGTGGTCGATCCGAACAAGTGCATCGGCTGCGGCATCTGCACCACCAAGTGCGAGTTCGACGCTATCCATCTCAAGCGCAACCGCCCGCAGAACAGCAAGATGATCCCCGCCGAGGACAAGTTCAAGGCCATCGGTCCCTACGCCGCAAAGCGTCAGGTAAAGATAATCAAGAAGCAGCTTTCTGGCAAATAATCATCCCGGAACAGATACAGGTGCGGGATAGTCCCCGCACCTGTTTTTACTGATGTTTTACTGAATCAGAAAGGAAAGTTATGCACGAGCTTAGCATAGTGACCTACGTCATCGAGCAGGTCGACGAGATAGCCAAGGAGAACAAGCTCACCAACATCCAGTCCGTCACGCTGGAGTTAGGTGTCCGGGATCATACCGGAGTATCTGAGCGACTGCTGGAAATGGTACGCCAAAAGACTCCGCTTATCGAGCATACGGAGTTCAAGTATGAGATAATCCCGGCTGTCACATGGTGCGACGACTGCAAGACGACCTACCCCACCGTGAAGTACGGCAAGACCTGCCCCAACTGCGGCAGCGGCCATACTTGGCTCCAGCAGGGGCAGGAAATGAACCTAAAGGAAATAGTCGCGTGTTGAATGTTGGAAAATAGCAGCGAAATTTTGTCAAAAAAACTGACATCAGTATATTGCGTTTAGAAGAACAAATGTTAAAATAATGACGGTCGCGGCTCTTGTGCCGGAAGCTGTCGGCTCCCGGCGATTGGAGAGGAGAAGATATGAAAGATCTCAAGCACCTGCTCTATTTTGAAAATCTCCTGCAGGAGGCGCAGAATGAGCTTATCCTGCAGGCGCAGAGCGAGGGAAGGTCTGCGTTGCTTATGTCTGCGAGAACACACCCGAGCCGCTGCTGAACCTGCCGGGCGCGTTTTCTACGCGTCTGCGCGCACCGCGTACCGGTTCCATGGAAATGGCGACCTACTACATGACCAGCTTCCTCTGCGAGTACAGCCGCGCCCTGCTCGAGCGCGCCATCGAGGGCGGCTTCAACTTTGCCGACTGCGTCATCGCGCCCGACGGCTGCACGATGATCAACCGCTGCGTCGAGAACATGGAGCTGCTGAAGGCTCTCGGCAAGGGCAAGGAGAAGTTTTTCTTCGAGTACATGGAGATACCCATGAAGGCCGACGACAACGGCCTGAATCTCTACACTCTCCAGTGCACGAATCACATCCTCAGGCCCCTGCATGAGCACTATGGCATCGACATCTCCGACAAGGCGATACGTCAGGCCGTCGCGGAGCACAACCGCGTCTGCGAGCTTATCCGTGCTATCGGCGAATACCGCAATGGCGACAAGCCGCGTATCACCGGTTACGAATTCCACGTGCTCACGCTCGCGACCTACGTCGCGCCGAAATACCTGCTTATCGACAAGCTCGAAGAGACGCTGGAAGAGCTCAAGACCCGCGAGCCTGGCGAAAAGGGCTACCGCGCCCGTGTGCTGGTAGTCGGCTCTGAGGTCGATGATACCGAATTCATCAAGCTCATTGAGGATACCGGCGCCTATGTCTGTGCCGACCGGTTCTGCTTCGGCTCGCTCCCCGGCCGCGACCCGATCGTGCTCACCGACGACGAAGACGCGCTCACGCAGGTCTGCCGCCAGTATGTCTACCGCGGACAATGTCCCCGTTACATGAACACCGCCAAATGACCGGCCGCCGCAAGCAGTACGTGGCCGACATCGCCAGAGAATACCACGCCGACGGCATCCTCTACGAGCAGATCAAGTTCTGCGACCCGTGGGCGTATGAACGCACGCTCGGCTCGGACATGCTGCGCGCCGATTACGGCTTCCCGGTGCTGTCCGTGGACCGGCCGTACAACATCCGCACCTCGATCGGCCAGATGCGCACGCGCGTCCAGGCCTTCGTCGAGAGCATAGAGATCAAGAAAATACAGGGAGGGGACAAGTGATGAGCAATAAGAGAATCGGCTGCGAGCAATTTCGGCGTAAGTTCTACCGAAGGCAAGGTCAGGAACCGCCGCGAGTGGCGCGGCGTAAAGGATACCCTCTATGACTACGGCCGCTGGCTGTACATTCTGTCCCTCCTCGCAAAATTCATCGAAGCCGCGCAACATCAAGGCCATGTTCCGCTACCGCTGGATGGCAAACTACCTCGCCGTGCCGCACATGGTCGATAAGTTCACCATGGGTCTGCGCGATGAGGCGCTGCGCATCGTGCACACGGCCATGGACTTCGTGGTCTACGACGTGGCCTCCACCATGGACGATATCTTCCGCGGCGACCGCCGCACCGGCAACGACGTGGAATTCTCCAACAAATGCGTCCTCACGGACGAAAACGAGATGACCGCGTTCATGATGGGCTTCCCGAACGTGAAGGCCATCCTGCGTGAGGTGCCGACGATGTTCGTGGCAAACCTCCTGACGCAAAACTCCTCCACGCACTACCTCGACGTGGCGCAGCAGTTCGGCATCGCGGGCGACGTCTGCCCCATGCCGGAGGCCGAGGCCGGCTGCTCCATCGACGACGACTTCGCCGTGCTCGGCGTCTGCGCCGTGCAGTGCAACACCACCTGCGACGGCTCACTTATGGGCAACGGCATCATCGCCAAGCGCCTTGAGCGCGAGTACGGCATCCCGACCTTCCAGCTCGTCGCGCCCATGCGCCATCAGGAGGACGATGTGCAGGATTACGCCGCGCAGGACATCAAAAACGCCATCGCCTTCGTCGAGGAGCACACGGGCCAGCACTGGGACTGGTCGCACTATTTTGAATGCGCCAAGCGCGTCAATGACACCACGCGCAACCGCCTCGCCTGGCTGGAGGTCAACAGCACGCCCTACCCGCAGTTTGTCGGCGCGCCGTTCTCGCTGTATAACGACACAAACTACATGGGCAACTGCGGCCGCTCGGCCAAGTTCCCGCCCATTGACCGCAAGATCATGCGCTACGCCGAGCGCGGCAACAAGGCGCACCGCATGATGGCGCCGGAGTATCGCCACCGCGCCATCATCTGGGGCGTGCAGCCGCAGTACGTCATCGATATGCTCAACTGGATGGTCCACTGCTGGGGCGTCGTGCCGCTGACGGATATGCTCTCGCTGGTCAACACCCGCATGATCGCCGACGTGGACACGCCCGAAAACCGCGAGCAGGCGTTTTATGACATGGCGTGGCTCAATGAGAACATGATCATGCGCAACCGCACGCACGGCAAGGAACGCCGGGAGCAAGGCCGCTGTGAGGATGAGTATGGTGTGCATAAGACCGGAGCGGTCGGCCGCGGAGATCAGGCCGCGCACCCAGACATATGTGATGTCCATGTCGACATAGACATCATAGATATAATACTCCTCGCCGTTTATCTCAGTGCTGCGCACGAAGTTTTCCTCAAACGGCACGGCGGCGGAATCGAAGCCGTCTGGTATCGCGCCGCAGAGCAGCTCCCCGTCCTCGGCATAGAAGGTAGTGTACACACCGCGGCGGTACGCGTCAACGTCGTCCCACTCGAAGCGCCCGTGGTCAAATTCGAGCCGGTCGGCGTTTTTCATCACGACCTTGACGAGCCTGCCTGCAGGATCGTCCGTAACAGTGTTTGCATTTATGACGAACACGAATACCAGCACCATAGCCGCCAGCAGCAGCACCATGAGCGTGATCCACAGCGTCATTCTGAGCTTGACGGACATATGCTCAATCCTCCTTCAGCACCCAGCCGGTGCCCCACACGGTATGGATAAGCTTCTTGTCAAAGCCGGTGTCCATCTTTTTGCGAAGGTAGCCGACATATACGTCGACGACGTTCGTCCCGCCCTCATAGTCGTAGTTCCAGAGGTTGTTCTCTATCATCTCGCGCGAGAGGACGACGCCCTTGTTGCGCACCATATATTCAAGCAGGGAAAACTCCTTGCTCGTAAGGTCGATGCTCTTCCCGGCGCGCGTCACTCTGTGCGAGTAGGTGTCAAGGCTCAGGTCGCCGACGGTAAAGACGTTCGAGCGGTTGCCGGTATATTTGCGCGTCATGACGCGCACGACGGCCCAAGCTCCTTGAAGTCAAAGGGCTTGACAAGATAATAATCCCCACCGCTCTCAAGCCCCTCGACGCGGTCGGCGACGCTGTCGCGCGCGGTGAGAAAGAGCACAGGGGTCGTGTCCCCGTCGCGGCGCAGGCGGCGCACGAGGTCAAGCCCGTTGAGCTTCGGCATCATGATGTCCAGGATCATGACATCGTACTTCGCGCACTCCATAAACTCAAGCGCCTCCTGCCCGTTGAAGCAGCTGTCGACGCTGTAGCCCTCGTCCTCCACAGCCTCGCTGATTATGCGGTTGAGATGCTTTTCATCCTCTACGACAAGTATCCTCATTCCGTTCCTCCAAAGTGCCGGACGGCACAGCGCCCGTATTCTGATCGTACTGTAAACCGAAGAATTAAGAAATCTATTAAAAACTATCTATTGTAATTATAAACGCATCGGCGGCGGGACGCAAGCATATGAAATTATATCCGCCGATATTGCGGGCAGATGTGGCTTTTTTGCCTGATACGTGTTAAAATACATCAGGTACAAGGGGAATATAAACAATGTTAGATCAATACGGACGCAAAATAGATTATCTGCGCATATCCGTGACTGACCGCTGCAACCTGCGCTGCCGCTACTGCATGCCCGAACCGATAGACGCCGTGCAGCACGCAGACATCCTCCGCTATGAGGAGATACTGCGCATCTGCCGCGCTGCCGCAGAACTCGGGATAACGAAGTTCAAGGTCACGGGCGGGGAGCCGCTTGTGCGCGCGGGCTGCGCGGAGTTCATCGCCGCGCTGAAAAACCCAGCCCGGCACACAGCAGGTCACGCTGACGACGAACGGCCTGCTGTTGGAAAAAGAACCTCGACGCGCTCACCGCTGCGGGACTTGACGGTGTGAACATCAGCCTTGACACAACGGATAATGCGCGCTTCCGGCGCATAACCGGGTACACCGGCGACGGGGCAGATACGCTCCTGCGCGTGCTCGACGTGTGCTGCGCCAAAGGTTTGCGCACAAAGATAAACGCCGTGATGCTCGAAGAGACGGAAGCTGACGCTCCCGCGCTTGCCGCCATCGCGGAGACGCTTTCCGTGGATGTGCGCTTTATAGAGCTCATGCCCATAGGCTTCGGCACTGCGATGAAGCGCGTTTCCCCGGAGGATATCTTCGCCGTGCTGAAGGAGCGCTGGCCCGATCTTGCCCCGACGGAGGAAAAGCGCGGCAACGGCCCCGCGCATTATTATAAGAGCGCGGCGCTCCTCGGCAGAATAGGCTTCATCGACGCGGTGAGCCACAAGTTCTGCGCCGGGTGCAACCGTGTGCGCCTGACGAGCACCGGCCAGCTCAAGCCATGCCTCTGCTATGCCGACTCCGCCGACCTGCGCACGCTCATCCGCGGCGGGTGCACGGACGAGGAGCTGACAGAAGCGCTGAGGGCGGCCATATACAATAAGCCACGCGCACACTGCTTTGATACAAGCACCAGCATCACGGAAAAGCATGCGATGAGCCAGATAGGAGGATAAGACCATGGGAAGGTAATAGCGGTCTGCACGAGCGACCGCAAGGGAATACAGAAAAAGGACGTCAGCACCGCGCACTTTTCCACCGAATGGGGCATTGACGGCGACGCGCACGCCGGGAAATGGCACCGGCAGATAAGCCTGCTGAGCGCGGACAAGATAGAGGCGTTCAATAAGCGCGGGGCAAATGTTATCCCCGGCGCGTTCGGTGAAAACCTCGTCGTGGAGGGCTTCGACTTCCGCGCGCTCCCGGTCGGGACGCTCCTGCGCTGCAACGATGTGCTGCTGGAAATGACGCAGATAGGCAAGGAGTGCCACAGCCACTGCGAGATATATAAGAAAATGGGCGACTGCATCATGCCGCGCGAAGGCGTTTTCGCCCGCGTTCTCGAACCGGGTACGATCTCCGTCGGAGACGAAATGACTATCGTTCCGCGCGAGGGACACTTCCCATGGCAGGCCGCGGTCATCACGCTCGGCGAGAGCGGGAGCGGGGAGACGATATCCAAGCGCCTGCGCGATGCGGGGTACACGGTCGTTGAAGAGCCTGCGATCCCTGACGATGTGCGCGTCCTAAAGCAGCAGCTCATGCGCCTGTGCGATCAGCGCCGGCTCGACCTCATCCTTGTGACCGGCGGCGCGGGCAGCGCCGCGCAGGAAGCGATGCTCGCCGTTTCGGATAAGCCGACTCCAGGCATCGCGTCGTCTGCTGTCCGCGGCAAGACGCTCATTGTTTACAGCACGGAGGAGCATATGGACGCGCTCATGGATTCCGCGCCGCAGGTGATGGAAAGCCTGAGAAACGGCAGATGAGGAGGTAAGCCTCGTGCAGGATTTCACACACTTCAACGATCAGGGCAGAGCAAAGATGGTCGACGTCGGCGATAAACCGGCGACTGTGCGCACCGCCGTCGCTGCGGGGCGCGTGACGGTCAACGAGAACACCTTTGCGCTCATCAAAAACGGCGGCATGAAAAAGGGCGATGTTCTGGCCGTGGCGCAGGTCGCGGGCATAATGGCCGCAAAGCACACTCCGGACATCATCCCGATGTGCCACCCAGTTCTTATAGACGGGATAGACATTTCTCTCACGCTGGATGAAGCGCGCCTTTCCGTGGAGATAACCGCGTCGGCCTCCTGCGCCGGGCACACGGGCGTTGAGATGGAAGCGCTGACGGCCGTCAGCGCCGCCGCGCTCACGGTCTGACGATGTGCAAGGCCGTGCAGAAAGATATCCTCATCTCCGACATTCGCCTGCTGGAGAAGACCGGCGGCGTCCACGGGGATTACTCCTACGCCGGTAAATAACGGGAACACCGGGCGTATTTTCATATTCTTTTCGAGGCTACAAGTTTCTTAGAATTTCTAATAGATTTCTTTAAAAGCTCAGGATATACTTTAGCCAAGCTGAAATGAGTCAGGAAAAGGAGAAGAAAAATGAACAAGACTCTCAAGAATATTCTTATCGCGGTACTCGTACTCGTCATCATCGGCGCTGCAATCGGCGGATATTTCATCTATCGCCACAACGACACTTATATCGGTGCGGAAGCAGCGCTGAACATTGCGCTTGACGACGCCGGTACCACCGTTACCATGATTTACTCTGACGACGTTGAATTTGAAAAGACCCGTCACTCTGCATGGTATGAGGTCGAGTTTGACACTCATCAGAACGAGTATGATTATATTATCGACGCCGTCACCGGCGAGATACTCAACAGCAGCATCAAGCCTCAGGACTGATATAGAGCCTATAAAAACAGCTCGCACCGCGATTGCGGTGCGAGCATTTTTCCGCTTATCATCTATTGCGCATGACGTTCTTCATTCTCAGACTGTGATCAAGGATGCTCTTGCGCAGGCGCAGGTTTTTCGGCGTGACCTCAAGCAGCTCGTCGTCCGCGAGGAACTCGAGGCACTGCTCAAGGCTGAGCTGTCTCGGCGGGACGAGGCGCAGCGCCTCGTCGGAGCCGGAGGCGCGGGTGTTCGTCAGGTGCTTCGTGCGGCAGACGTTGACGGGCACGTCGTCGCTCTTCTGCGTGACGCCTATGACCATACCGGCATAGACCTTGGTGCCCGGCGTGATGAACATGTGGCCGCGCTCCTGCGCGTTCCAAATGCCGTAGGCCACGGCCTCGCCGTGCTCAAACGCGATGAGGGAGCCGGTGCTGCGGCGGGCGATGTCGCCCTTGTAGGGCGCGTACTTCTCGAACACGGAGGCGAGGATGCCTTCGCCCTTGGTGTCGGTAAGGAACTCGTTGCGGTAGCCGAACAGGCCGCGCGACGGAACGAGAAATTCCATCTTAATGCGGTTGCCGGCCGGCGTCATCTCAAGGAACTCGCCCTTGCGCGCGCCGAGCTTCTCCATGACCGAACCCATGGAGTCCTGCGGCACGTCGACGACGACGCGCTCGATAGGCTCGCACTTCTTGCCGTCGATCTCCTGATACAGCACGCGCGGGGGAGACACCTGGAAATTCATAACCCTCGCGGCGCATGGTCTCGATAAGGATGGACAGGCTCATTTCGCCGCGGCCTGCGACGTTAAAGCTGTCGGTGCTGCTGCCGATCTCGGAGACGCGGAGGGAAACGTCCTTAAGCGTCTCGCGAAAAAGACGGTCGCGGATCTGGCGGGAGGTGACAAACTTGCCCTCAGTCCCGGCAAAGGGGCTGTCGTTTACGGAGAATGTCATTTCCAGCGTCGGCGCGCCGATCTTCACGAACTCTATCGGCTCGGCAAAGCCTCTTGCGCAGATAGTGTCACCGATGGTGACATCGCCTATGCCGCTCATCGCGATGATGTTGCCGGCACCGGCCTCGGTCACGGGGACTCTGTTCAGCCCGTCAAACTGATAGAGCGAGACGGCCTTTGCCTTCATAGGCGGCTCGCCCTGATTGTGGTAATTGCAGACCTCGATCTCCTGGTTCTGCTTTATCACGCCGCGCTCGATGCGCCCGATGGCGATACGGCCGACGTACTCGTTATAGTCGATGCTGCTGACGAGCATCTGGAAGGGCTTGTCAAGGTCCATGCTCGGTGCGGGGATGTAGTCAAGGATCGTGTCGAACAGCGGCTTGAGATCGGTGCCGGGAACGTCGGGCGAGTAGCTCGCGGTGCCCTGCCGGCCGGAGCAGAACAGCATCGGGGAATCAAGCTGCTCGTCGGTCGCGTTGAGGTCGATGAGCAGTTCGAGCACCTCATCTATGACCTCGTGGATACGCTGGTCGGGGCGGTCGATCTTATTGACGACGACGATGACGCGGTGCCCCAGCTCGAGCGCGCGGCTGAGCACGAAGCGGGTCTGCGGCATGGGACCTTCGGCTGCGTCAACGAGCAGGATAACGCCGTTGACCATCTTGAGTATGCGCTCCACCTCACCGCCGAAGTCAGCGTGACCCGGGGTGTCAACTATGTTTATCTTCGTGTCGCCGTACCACACGGCGGTGTTCTTGGCCATGATGGTGATACCGCGCTCACGTTCGAGATCGTTCGAGTCCATGACGCGCTCCACGACCTCCTGGTTCTCGCGGTAAACGCCGGACTGCTTGAGCATCTCATCGACAAGAGTGGTCTTGCCGTGGTCAACGTGTGCAATAATGGCGACGTTTCTGAGTTTGTCCATTTATCGCAACTCCCTTGCGTTAGATTTGTCTCTGATTTTTATTTTCAACACAAAACTGAATTTTAACACCAGTGAAACTAAAATCAACATAAAAGCGCAACACTTTTTGCTGAAATTTCGGGAAATTTTTACCCGAAGCGTCCGACACGGTTGAAAAATGCGGGCGCAGGTATTATAATCAAGAAAAAAGTCAGGAGCGAGCTATGAGCGATAATTTCTTTGCATATATATCCCGCATGCGGTACATTGTCCGCTGGAGCCTTATGCGCAATTCTCTGCCGGAAAATATTCAGGAGCACAGCCACATGGTCGCCGTCATCGCCCACGCGCTGGGCGTGATACGGCGCGACGTGATGGGCGTCCCCTGTGATCCGAACGAGGCGGCGGTCGTGGCGCTGTTTCACGACAGCTCCGAGATTCTCACCGGCGACCTGCCCACGCCGATAAAATACCACAGCGAGGAGATCAGGGCGCTTACCGGCAGGTGGAGAATCTGGCATGCAACATGCTGCTGGACACGCTGCGGACGAGCTGCGCGGCGCGTATGAGCCGCTGCTGACCGGCGAGACGCAGGAGCGGCTGCACGACATCGTCAAGGCGGCGGACAAGCTCTCGGCGTACATAAAGTGCATCGAGGAGCGCAAGGCGGGCAACAACGAGTTTCTGTCCGCGGAGAAGCAGAACCGCGAACAGCTGGAGGCAAACCCGCTGCCGGAGGTCAAATATTTTATGGAGCACTTCATCCCCGCGTTTGAGCTGACGCTCGAGGAGCCGCGCCCTCGTAAAGGCTTTTTTCGTTATCAGCTCTCATGAAGAATATGCTCCACGCGATGAGCAGCTGCGCGGCGTAGTAGGTCGCGTGAATGCCGATGTTCGCGCCGAAGCGGCGCTCGCTGCCGAAGCTGTAGGCGCAGAGGATATTGTCGCTGATGATGAATAGCACACCGCCGACGGCAAACAGCAGAGTCGACACTCCCGGCGCGTGTATCGCGACGGAGACGGCAAGCGCTCCCATGAAGGCGACGACCGCCATGTATATCATGCCCGGTACCTGCATGTTCCCAGCGTTCGTGTCCTTGCGGTAGTTATAAACGCCCGAGAGCGCGAGCGCGACGAAGCCAATGGCAAGGCCGCCCAGCAGTATGCCGGGCGCGCGGTGCGACAGCGCGATGATATACAGCACATGGCCGACGGCAAAGCTTGCAGCCCCCGCGGCGAAGAACTGCGTCTTCTTATTCACGCATATAAAGCGCAGCGCAGCAGCTGGATCGCCGAGCAGACCGAAGATGAGTCCTGCCGCAACAAGCCCCACGCCCCCGCTGGGCGGCACCGCCGGTGCCGAGCATGCTCCTTATGTTCGCGTCGGTGCCCAGCAGCCCGAGCACGACGAAGCACAGGCCCGCCGTTCCCTTATAGGCAAAGGCTCTGCGGTAGTCCTTCCGCTTGCAGAACACGAGATAGATACCCCCGGACACTGCGCACAACGCTGTCAGCACCACTGCGACGAGCCGGACATTTGACGCGGTAAGCTGCATATTTGCCCCTCCGTTTCTTATGTGTTTATTTCCTGTTAAGATTCTACTCAGATTATAGCAAAAAGAATTTGACTGTAAACATACAGTAGGGGGGAACTTTATTCGAAATCCGCGTCTTTGTAGTTGAGGACAAACTTGTAAATACCTGTAAAATAAAAAGTACGAAAGGAAGTCGACAAAAATGAAAAAACGGATAGCCCTGCTGCTTGCATTGCTCATGACCCTGTCCCTCTGTGCCTGCGGCAGCTCCAGCAAAATGGCCAGCTCCACCGAGTCGGCGGCATACGATTCTGCGCCCATGGAACCGCCTCCCAATGCGTCGCGCGCCTCCGGATTTGCCGCGATGGACAGCACTGCGTCTGCCGGTGAATACGGCGAATATGACTCCGGCACTGAGGGCGGCGATGTGCCCGACGAGAACCCGGAGAAGATCATCTACTCCGCCGACGCGACCGTTGAGACTACCGAGTTTGACAAGACCCTCGAAGAGCTTGCCGCGCTCATCAAAGAATACGGCGGCTGGGTGCAGTCGAGCAGCATAAACGGTGCAAACTACTACAGCATCTCCCGCGGCAGCAGCTATAACCGCAGTGCAGATTACACCATCCGCATTCCGAGCGACAAGTTCCAGACTGTCATGGGCAGTCTGTCCACGCTCGGCAACGTCCCTTACAGCTATACCTACACCGAGAACGTCAGCGCACAGTATTATGACGTGCAGTCACGGCTCACCGCGTACAAGACTCAGGAGACCCGCCTGCTCGAAATGATGGAAAAGGCGCAGACCGTGGAGGACACGATAACCATAGAGGGAGAAGCTGACGGAGCTTCAGTATAAGATAGACCTCTCTCCAGTCGAGCCTCAACAATTGGGACAGACAGGTGAATTACAGCACTATCTCCCTGAACGTCCAGGAGGTCGGCGAGTACACCGAGCAGCAGGCCGTCACCCATAAGCTACGGCCAGAGACTGCTGAATGCATTCACGGATTCGCTTAAAGGTGCTGGGCGCTTCTTCAAGAACCTGCTGGTGTTCCTCGTCTCCGCTCTGCCGACGCTCGTTATCCTCGCGGTGCTGTTCTTTGCGCTGCGCCCGCTTTTCAGGAAGCTGAGCGCCAAGGCAAAGGCACGCAGGGAAGCCAAAAAAAGAACATCGCTTCAAGTAAAAACAAGGCTGAATAATAACAAATAAGCAGTGAAACCAACAGCTCCGCCCGCGGGTCACGATCCGCGGGCGGAGCTGTTTATTAACGTTCTATTAAAATTATTTAAGCGTTTGAATTGACATAACACCGATTCAGTGGTAGAATAACACGAATGATATTTTGGGGACCATGGGGAGGTCTCCGATAAATATTTTTTTGTTCGATTCGACGGGCGCGTTTTATGCCCCGTCTTGCATATGTGTGCGGGCGCTGCTCCGTGCGCGATACCATTGATAGGGGTCACATAGAGGCCTGTCAGCTTATGGTAATAACAAAATATCCAGCAGCTAAACCCCACCGCAAAATTCTTAAAGAATGGGTGTGTTTACTTACTATGCCGGTAATTCTATGGATCTTGATAG
>VOFB01004143.1_pt1 | contig 40820 bp, 50 predicted proteins | sample 5384141 | NCBI WGS metagenome assembly VOFB01 (sample SAMN12384721, study PRJNA508395) | human gut metagenome | isolation source: healthy gut A | host: Homo sapiens
GCATACATATCAAGCCCTGCAACATCGCATCGAGCGAGGCTCACAACAAGGAGGACTGCCGAATACATGCGCCACATCGGAGAGTCCAGAATCTATGTCGTTCCTGAACTATCCACCGATAACGAACAGTGGATAAACCCGGACTTCGGCAATCCGGATTTGCAGATGCACTATGACAATATCAAACGGATGGTAAAGGAGAAGACCGGTCGTGCCATGCAGGAGAAAGAGCGTGAGCGCAAAGGGAAGAACGGAAAAATCATAAAAGTGGCAGGTTGCTCCCCCATACGTGAAGGAGTGCTGCTTGTCAGGTCGGACACCACACTGGCAGACGTGCGTAAATTCGGTGAGGAGTGTCAAAGACGCTGGGGTATCACTCCGCTGCAAATCTTCCTGCACAAGGATGAGGGCATTGGCTGAACGGTCAGCCGGAAGCAGAAGACAGGAAAGCTTCAAAGTCGGGGACAGATGGTTCAAGCCGAATTACCATGCCCATATCGTTTTCGACTGGATGAACCATGAAACCGGAAAGAGCCGGAAGCTCAATGACGAGGATATGGCAACGATGCAGACCTTGCTTCCGATATTCTCCTGATGGAACGTGGGCAGGCAAAAGCTGTCACTGGTAAGGAGCATCTGGAACGGAACGACTTTATCATTGAGAAGCAGAAAGCTGAGCTGCAACGCATGGACGCTGCCAAACGGCACAAAGAAGAACAGATAAATCTTGCCGAGCAGGAACTGAAACAGGTGAAATCAGAAATACGCACTGACAAGTTAAAGAAGACAGCCACCACGGCAGCGACAGCCATAACTAGTGGAGTTGCTTCTCTTTTCGGGAGTGGAAAACTGAAAGAACTGGAACGTGCCAACGAAAAACTGCAAGACGAGGTTTCAAAACGGAACACAAAAATTGAAAAATTACAGAGCCAGATACAGCAGATGCAGAAACAGCATGATACGCAAATCCACAATCTCAGAGAAATGCACAGGCAGGAACTTGACATGAAGAAAAAGAACTGTCACGGCTCGCCAGAATCATAGACAAGGCTTTCAGGTGGTTCCGATGTTCAGGGAAATGCTGCGCATGGAAAAGTTTTGTGCCATGCTGGGATTCTCTAAAGAAATGACTGAAAGTCTTATGGTCAAGAAAGAAGCCCTGAAATGTAGCGGTAAAATCTATTCCGAGCAACACAGGCGGAACTTTGATATAAAGGATGATATTTTAAGGGTGGAAAATGACCCTGACGATGAAAGCAGGCTGAACCTGACAATAAACAGGAAGCCGATTGCCGACTGGTTCAGGGAGCAATGGCACAGGCTTAGATATGGAGCAAGAGTGCCGCAACAGGAAGAAAGAAAAAGTAGAGGATTCAAATTGTAATAGAAGCAATTTGATTAGTAATCTAAAAGCACTCCGATAACGATTAGAGTGCTTTTAGATTGTTTATCATTAATTATCAAAGCAAGTGCAGTTTAAGATTTTACCGAAGTTTGCATTAATAAAGAATATACGACCTCTGATATATGCGCAACATATTGTGATGCTTGTGATTCATTACCCTTGAAATCCTTAACAAATATCGCTAAAGTATAGCAGACATTATTAGGCAGGCATATATAGGCAACATCATTGTGAGCTGCAAGAACACCATTTTCATTAACACCTGAACCTGTCTTATGCGCTATAACAACCCCTTCTTTATCAAGAAGTGGAGCTGCTATCCTATCTACACCTGTTTTGCATTCTTTTAACGTATTCTTAATGAAACTTTGTTTCTCATCATCGATAAGACCTTCAGTAAACAAACGATTCATCAACATTGCAGCACCAAGAGGAGATGTATAGTTAGAGTAAGCCTTGTTATGGTCAGCCGACATTTCCTCTTCCGTATAAGCTATCTGAAAACTTGAACGAGGAATAAGTGTGGCTATAAAACTATCTGTTTGAGCGACATTAACCATATCCTTAAACATAAGATTGCTTGCATTGTTGTCGCTTTGAGTAAGAGTATAACGCAGCAAATCTCTCACTGTCAATGATATGACTGGTCCTGGAATAATCTTTCAGCATAGGACTCCAAGTCTTTGGGTCAAGTTTATCCCTATTTATATTTACCAAGGTATCAAGTGAAATTCCTTTATTGTCAAAGTCATTACAAAGAGCTAATGCCTGATGAACCTTAAATACACTCATCATAGGATAAAAAACCTGCTATTATTGATTTTTTATGCAGATTGGTGCGGTCCTTGCAAGAAAGTATCTCCGATCCTGAAAGAACTGGCTGCACAGTATAAGGACGATATCGTTATTTATAAGATAAATGTAGATAATGAAAAAGAGCTGGCTTCGGCATTTGGTATACAGAGTATCCCGACGTTGCTGTTCATCCCCAAGACGGGTAAACCACAGATAGCCCAGGGAGCTTTTATCAAAGAACAGTTTGTAGAGCAGATAGATAATTTCTTGCTGAAAAAATAAGGTTTTGATATATTTCTGTTGGAAATGTTGTGATTTGGAACGCCCGATTCTCGTGTAGGATCGGGCGTTTTTAACTTCTGCGAATGTTCGCGAGGAGAGATAAAGGGATAAAAAAAAGAGGATATCTGCAAAGATATCCTCTTTTTATTTTGGCAAAGCTCGAATTATTCAGCGCTTTCTGCTGCAGGAGCTTCTTCTGCTGGAGCGGCAGCAGCTGCTTCTTCAGCTTGCTTAGCAGCTTCAGCGGCTGCCAATTCTGCTTTCTTTTTAGCTACGATTTCAGCTTTTGCCTTATTTGCTTCTTTTTCAGCTTCCAGACGAGCAATGGCGGCAGCTTTGCAGCTTCGCTATCTTTGTCCTTTACTGCTTGAACAGAAGCCTGTTTGTTTTTCAACCAAGCCTGAAACTTAGTTTCAGCAGTAGCTTCGTCGAATGCACCCTTCTTAACACCTTCCAATAAGTGTTTTTTCAAGCAAACACCTTCGCGGGAAAGAATGTTACGAGTGGTATCTGTAGGTTGTGCACCTACCTGTAACCAATACAAAGCTCTTTCGAAGTTCAAATCTACTGTAGCAGGATTAGTGTTCGGATTATAAGAACCTATCCTTTCAATAAACTTTCCATCACGTGGAGCCCTGCTGTCTGCGACTACGATCTGATAAAAGCGTAGCTTTTGCGACCGTGTCTTTGCAATCTAATTTTTGTTGCCATGTTTGAATAATTAATTTAAGCTGTTTGTATTAGCGGGTGCAAAGATAGGAATTTTCATAAACAAAACAAATATATTGTAGAAGAAAATAATTGATTATCTTTGTCGGCGTGTGAAATTCTCAATTATCAAATAATAAACGGATACATTTATGAAGACGGATACGTTGAAGAAAATGCTATTGATGCTGTTGTGTGTTGTTTCGGTAAATATGACTGCTTTAGGGAAAGAACTGGTTTCGGATGTGTTGCCGATTGCCGATCCTTATATCCTGTTTTACAATGATACCTATTATGCCTATGGAACATCCCGTGCGGACGGTTTCGAGGTGTACAGTTCTAAAGACATGAAATCGTGGGAGCGTTCTCCGCGCCTGGCACTGAGTAAAGAAGATTCTTACGGGGATAAATGGTTTTTGGGCGCCGGAGGTCTACTATGTGGGGGAGGATAAGAAGTTTTATATGTTCTATTCGGTAGAGGAACATGTCTGTGTTGCCACGTCCGATTCTCCTTTGGGCCCATTTGTGCAAGATGAAAGAAGCCGATTCGAGAAGAAAAAGGAATCGATACATCCGTCTTTTTCGATGAGGACGGGAAAGCCTATCTTTATTTTGTTCGCTTTACAAACGGTAATGTGATTTGGTGTGCGGAGCTGAAAGATAATCTGAAAGAGATCAAAGAAGAAACATTGACGCAATGTGTTGAAGCTACCGAACCGTGGGAGCTGGTGTTCGGAAAGGTGGCTGAAGGGCCTTCTATTGTCAAGCAGGGCGGGCTTTATTATATGTTCTACTCCGCAAATGACTTCAGAAGTCAGGATTATGCCGTAGGTTATGCAACCTCGGATTCTCCTTTCGGTCCGTGGAGGAAAAGCGAGAAAAATCCGCTTTTTGCATAAAGTGGAAGAACTTGTCGGAACCGGTCATGGTGCACCGTTCCTGGACAGATCGGGCGGATACCGCTATATTTTCCATGCCCATAAGAGTCGGACAGAAGTGAACCAGCGAAATTCTTACATTATTGATATGTATCTGGCAGGGAAGGAGCGGGTTTCGATCGGTGGTGGTCTGATACGTCCGGAAGTCGTGAAATAAATCATTCTTTTCGACCGGACGGGATAACAAAGCTCAGTCAGTAAGTTTGTCATCCTGTACCCGTTTGGAGTATATCCTGTCATTCTTTTGAACCAACGGCTGAAATATTGTCGTTCCTATTTATTTACTACCTTTGCCGGTCGTTTTATAAAAGCAATACATTTATATTATATGATTTCAGTAGACGGACTAACAGTAGAGTTTGGCGGTAGCGCATTATTTTCGGATATATCTTTTGTCATTAACGAGAAGGACCGGATTGCCTTGATGGGAAAGAACGGGGCGGGTAAATCTACCTTGCTGAAGATATTGGCGGGTGTGCGTGAACCGACTCGTGGGAAAGTATCTGCTCGAAAGATACCGTTATCGCATATCTTCCGCAGCATTTGATGACGGAAGATGGCCGTACGGTGTTTGAAGAGACTGCTCAGGCTTTCGTTCATCTGCACGAGATGGAGGCGGAGATCGCTGCTCTCAACAAAGAATTGGAGACACGCACCGATTATGAATCGGACAGCTATATGGAACTGATCGAACGCGTATCGACATTGAGCGAGAAGTTCTATTCCATCGAGGAAATCAATTATGACGCCGATATAGAGAAGACTCTGTTAGGGCTTGGTTTCACCGTGAAGACTTTAACCGTCAGACAAGCGAGTTCAGCGGTGGTTGGCGTATGCGTATCGAATTGGCAAAACTGTTGCTGAAGAAACCGGATGTGCTTTTGCTGGACGAGCCAACCAACCACCTCGATATCGAGTCCATCCAGTGGTTGGAAGATTTTCTGATCGATAACGGGCAAGCGGTCGTAGTGATCAGTCACGATCGGGCTTTTGTGGATCATATCACGACTCGCACGATCGAAGTTACGATGGGGCGTATCTATGACTATAAAGTAAATTACTCGCAATATTTGCAGCTGCGCAAGGACCGCCGCGAACAGCAACAGAAGGCTTATGACGAGCAGCAGAAGTTTATTGCTGAAACGAAGGAGTTTATCGAACGGTTCAAAGGACTTATTCCAAGACGTTGCAGGTGCAGAGCCGTGTCAAGATGCTGGAAAAGCTGGAACTGCTGGAGGTAGATGAGGAAGATACTTCCGCTTTGCGGTTGAAATTTCCGCCTTCGCCCCGTTCGGGTTCTTATCCGGTGACGATCGAGAATGTGTCTAAATCGTATGGAGACCATACTGTTTTCCGAAACGCTAATCTGATGATCGAGCGGGGTGACAAGATCGCTTTTGTCGGAAAAAAAAGAATGGCGAAGGTAAATCCACCTTGGTAAAATGTATCATGAAAGAACTCGAGCATGACGGCACGTTGACGATCGGGCATAACGTGATGATCGGTTATTTTGCGCAGAACCAAGCTTCCCTGCTGGATGAAAACCTGACAGTTTTCCAAACGATTGACGATGTAGCCAAAAGGGGATATCCGGAACAAAATAAAGGATTTGTTGGGGGCTTTCATGTTCGGGGGGCGAGAATACTGCAAAAAGGTAAAGGTGCTCTCCGGTGGCGAACGTACCCGCTTGGCAATGATTAAATTATTGCTGGAACCTGTCAACCTGCTGATTCTGGATGAGCCGACGAATCATCTGGACATGAAAACGAAGGATATTTTGAAACAGGCGTTGCTCGACTTTGACGGGACGCTGATCGTCGTTTCGCATGACCGAGACTTCCTGGACGGTCTTGTGACCAAAGTTTATGAATTCGGAAACAAGAAAGTGACGGAACATCTCGAAGGTATCTACGAGTTTCTGCAACGCAAGAAAATGGAAAATCTGAACGAGTTGGAGCGTAAGAATTAAATCCGTATCCCTAGCCCGAGCATCAGGTCGTAAGTGGAATAATCTACCCGGGGGTAATACCGGTAGTTCGTCCGTCGTGAGAAATAGCGGTTTGTCAGGGGGTGATGTTCCACTTGTCCATTAATAAATAAGCCAGTTTCATCGAGAAGATGGTCAGGCGCGCGTTTCCTGCATCGCCTTGAATGTTCAGGGTTCCGGGATCTGCCTGTGACCAGTCGATCTCTGGATCATATCCTTTCCAGGTAAAGATATGATAGTTTTCCATGTTGAGCAGGAAAGCCAATCGTCTGTTGTAGATGATGCCTGCACCGGCCTTGGTGCTGTAGCCGCTTCCTAAGTTATAATCCCGTTCGCCAAGCTGCATATAATCCGAAAGGCTGGCTCCCAAAGCGACGCCGTTTGCATACAGTTCGGCGTAAATATCCGTCTTGTCTCCCGATGTGGCCTGCTTGTAATAGATAAGGCCTCCTCCTGCTGCTGCCGGTGCTGCGATGCGGTAAGGAGGAACGGTCAGGTCGCTTCCGTCGCGGAGCTCCGAGTTATAGAAGTCGAAATGTTGGAATAATCCGGCGGAAAGGGAACGCGGCCCTTTCGTCCAAACAGTTTTTCCCCATAAGGCTCCGATGGCATTGACCTGGCTGACCACCGGCTGGGCAGAGAACAAATCCATTCCGAAGTTGAAGCGGAACCATTCATAGGGAGAATAAAAATCATCGTTGAAAGGATTCCCGTAGTCGATGCGGAAATTAATGTTCAGACTGGTCGTTCCCCCGTTTCGAACCTTCTTGTTCTGCGAGGAAACGAGGTCCCATCGTGACGATAAAATTGACGGGAACGGAAGAGTAGGTTCGTCCTTTTGAAGAACTGTGTCGCCAGGCTTCTCCTGAAATGATACGGTTGAAGGCGCGGACCGGCGACAAAATGCCTGCCAATACCTCGCGCCCCACACGTTCGGCTCCCCGACGAACGGTTGTCTATGAACAGGTCGGACAGCCGATAGGTGATTTCACCCAATTCGATTCCTCCGAACGTTGTCGCCAGCATGTCGTTGATCGAAGGCGGTTCATTCTCCATAAAGAACTCCCACATCAGACTGCCGCCGGCTGCAAACGGGGCGGATTGCCAGAAGTTCATACCGTTGCTGCGAGCTGCGTTGAAATAGAGTGAACCGTGATAAGGGTGGGAGAAAAGGTTTGTTGTGAACTGGTCGGTGTCCCATACCGGACCTTTTTTTGAAATTGCTTTTGATCGTATGCCCGTTGATATAAGCCCAATCCTCTTTTACGATATATCGGTCGAAGCTCCAGACGAGCATATTGAGTCCGAATGTTTCGAGTGCCGCTTTCCAAGGGCGGCGGGGTTGGAGTAGGGTTGAGTCACTTGTATAATGACGATGTGTAATTTGAGGTATATATTCTTGTCCCCGTATCCAGGGGAACGAAAACAGACAAATGAGTCCGGTTAGTATAAATTTCTTCATTTTTCCCTTAATTAGATAGTCATCAGCACCTTTTTGAATGCAAACTTATATATAATTAACAACCGGATGTTCGTTTGGTTTAAATAATTATCAGGTCATCTTTATAGAAAACCGCAACATTGCGAGGAAATACTTATTTTTGCAGAAAAAATCAAAATGATAGACTTTATTACGTTTTGCGATTACACCGGGACATTCGCTTTTGCGATTAGCGGCATCCGTTTGGCTTCTGCCAAACAATTTGACTGGTTCGGGGCCTATGTTGTCGGTGTGGTTACGGCGGTAGGAGGCGGTACGATCCGCGATATCCTGCTCAATGCCACCCCTTTTGGATGGAACAAGCCTCTTATCTCATCATATCGGCTCTGGCGTTGCTCTTCGTTATCATATTCAGAAATATGTGATTAGCTTGAACAATACTTTCTTTATTTTCGATGCGATAGGGCTGGGACTGTTCGGCGTGGTCGGTATCGAGAAGGCGCTGACATTCGGATTCCCGATGTGGGTGGCCATTGTGATGGGGACGATTACGGGGCTTTCGGCGGTATGATCCGCGATATCCTGATTAACGAGGTTCCGCTGATTTTCCGAAAAGATATTTATGCGCTGGCATGCGTGTTCGGAGGCATTATTTATTACGCTTGCTTACAGATGGGTATCGGGCCGTCACTGACGCAGCTTATTGCTGCTACCGGAATATTCGTTTCACGGATAGTGGCAGTAAAATATCATATAAGCGTCCCTGTATTAAAAGGAGAAGAATAAAATTATTAACTTTGCGATATGACAGCAAGTGTAAACATTCAAAGTGAGAAAGCCTCGATCCTGCTCATCTATACCGGCGGAACGATCGGTATGATCGAAAATCCCGAAACCGGCGTGTTGGAATCGTTCAATTTCCAACATTTGAAGGATAATATGCCGGAACTGAAGAAGTTGGGGTATGCGGTTTCGACCATTCAGTTTGATCCGGCTATGGATTCATCGGAGATGGGGCCGGAGTCATGGATGAAGATCGTAAAGATTATTGCAGACAATTACCAGTTGTACGACGGCTTTGTCGTGCTTCATGGTACGGACACGATGTCTTTCACGGCATCTGCTTTGAGTTTTATGCTGGAAAACTTAAGTAAACCGGTCATCTTTACCGGTTCGCAATTGCCGATCGGTATGTTGCGGACCGACGGGAAAGAAAACCTGATCACCGCCATCGAGATCGCCGCAGCCAAGGAAAACGGTGTCCCGGTTGTGCCGGAGGTCTGTATCTTTTTCGAAAATGACTTGTTGAGGGGTAACCGTACGAGTAAGATCAATGCGGACAACTTCAATGCTTTCCGTTCATACAATTATCCGCCGCTGGCACATGCCGGTATCTATATAAAGTATGACACCGGGCAGGTTTACCATCCTGTTTCGAGAAAGCCGTTGAAGCCGCATTATCTCTTGGACCGGAATATTGCGGTGCTGAAACTTTTTCCGGGGATTTCTCCCCAGGTGGTGGAAAGCATCCCTGAACATACCGGGACTGAAGGGAGTCGTGATGGAAACGTTCGGAAGCGGTAATGCACCGTGCTACGATTGGTTCCTGACGATGTTGAAAGAAGCGGTGAGCCGGGGAATTGTGGATGGACGTATCCTTGTCATCATAGAGAAGTATAAGGGACTGTCCAAGGACGGTCATGTATTTCCGGTACCGAGCAACGGCAGATGCAACACCATATTGAAGGAACTTGGATTATGTATTAACGATAGGGTGCTTTCTTTTGTTCTTTTTGGGAAAGGAACAGGCTATTACTTTTCCACTGGCATTGTTGATCGTCGATTGGTTTACGAACCGGAATATGAAAAATCTTGAGGTCTGGAGTGAGAAAATGTCGTTTCTCATTATGGCATTCTTTTTGGAATTATTACTGTTCTTTCTCAAGGGAAAGGGCCTTATGAAATGATTTTCCCATTATATCAGCGTTTACTTTTTGGATGTTTTGCCTTAGTAGAATATATTACTAAAAGTTTGCTGCCCGTTAATTTGAATTTGCTTTTATCCATTTCCTATAGTATTGGGGAGGAACCGCCCTTACACTATTACCTTTATCCGGTAGTGCTATTGTTTCTTATGGGGTGGATCATAGCTTATCGGAATAATCGATATTTGGTATTCGGTGTATTGCTGTTTCTTGTCAACTTATTGTTCTCAATACATCTTTTTAATATGTCTCGTCATGCCATTGTGGCCGATAGATATATGTATTTGAGTTATGTTGGCATTGCTTTCCTTATAGCAAATGGAATTTGGTGGTTGAGAAAACGATTATCTTATTTTAAAGCTGCTTTGGTCTTTCTTTTCTTCTATTGTTTCTTTTTGTCAGTATATACTTTTCATTATACAAAAAAGTGGGGAAAACACAACGATGGTGAAGAAATACACAAAAAGAAGTATTAGAAAAAGGTTGAATGGAAGTAATCATTTATAGACAATTAAAATTTTAAGGTTATGTTAAATGGTAAAAAATCTTATCAGTTTGTGGAGCAGTCGCTCTGTTGCTGGGTGTGGGAATGAATCTTCGGCATTCGCTGAATGATTACGGTATGGGTACTAATAGTCTAAGTACATTTGCCTTGGCACAGACCAGTTCTTCTTCGGATCGGATCCAGTTCATCGGGGAGTGGATGGTTTTGGACATTAAAAGAAACGGAAACAGAATGTACTTATTCCTCAAGTCCTATTTCGAGAAGTATGTCAATTACTTTACCTGACGGAAGTAGTGTTAGTGGTTCTATAAGTGGAGGAGATGTTATAACTTTTAAAGGTGTTTTGTGGGACTGCAAAGATGGTTGGAATCCCTTCTGCACTAAGGATTGTAGAGCAGCGAAGTAATAGAATGGAAGGTCCTGAATTTACTATTCTGCTATTTTAAATTTGAAGAGAAGGATTATGGTGAGTAGAAGTTTGGGTTCCTTTAACTTAAAAATTATGCAAGTATGAAATTTTCTTATATTTTCCTTATCGTAATAATAGGAACATCGTTGTTTTGTTCCCGGATGTCAACATGTTTTTCAGAAAGGGCGTCCCTTTCCTTCTGTGAATTTGGATAGTGTCATGGTCGTTCCTATGCAGGAACAACAGGTTGAAATAATAACTGTTACCCATGAAATCAAAGAGCCTACTCCGGTATCACAATTGATTGAGGATTTCTACTATGTTCCGTTAGAAACGACAGAGGCTTCTTTATTTGCTTATTGTAATCAAATAGAACTCTATGGGCACAGAATCTTTGTGTTTGATAGACATGGGACAGAAAAACTTTTCATATTTAGTGATAAGGGGAAGTTTTGAAATCATTAGGGGAAAAAAAGGAGAAGCTCCTTTTGAGTTTTTCAAACCGGGATCATTCGCAATAGACCGCGAAAAAGGATCAATTGGTGATATATGACAATATGAAGCGGAAATGGATGCGATTTACTTTGGATGGAAAGTTCATCGCATCGATAGATGTCCCCTTTACTACGATATGCAATTTTCAGATCCTGCCTAGTGGGGAGTATGTAACAGCCACTCATAAAACCCGGATGAATACTCATTTGGGGCAATATGCAGATTATCGGATTTTATATACAGACAGTACCGGTGTTCTTCGAAAGGCAGCATATGATATTGCAGAAACCGAACACTCCGCATTGGTTTATGACCCGGTAGGGAGAAATGAGGAGGATGTTTTTATGTTCCGATATATTTGAATGAGGTTTATACAGTTACAGACACAGCATTGACCCTTAAGTACAAATTTGATTACAGTGATTTTAATCCTTTTGAAAAAGAAAAAATGGGAGCTTTGAAAGTTATGAAGATTTTCGTGATTATCGGTTGAGTCATACTTATGTTCACCAATATGCAGAGAATGATACGCACTTGATGTTTGTGACCAGTGATAAAGACGATTACCGTTTTGTCTCTTTTTATGATAAGCGGAGTGAAAAAGTTGATTAATCTTGCTGGCTTTTATAACGATACGGATTTTGTAATGGATTTTGGAAGTGGGCTTTATAGTTATAAAGATTATTTTATGGCTTTGGTCTCGCCATCAACGTTGAGGGGATTAAAATGCACATAGATCAGACAACTCATTATTCGATCCGCGAGGATAATAAGGTCGTGTTTGAAAACTTGAAAGAGGATGATAACTTGGTTTTGGTATTCTTTAAAATAAAGGATCTATGAAAATCAGCATGATCAATATAATAGTTTCGGCATTTGTTTTATCAGTTACTGCCGGTTTGTTTTATTTGAATCGGCGTCCTGCTGAGAATATTGATGATGTGACATTGCTTACGTTATTTAAGAAGTGAAAAAATGAAAAAGTATCGTTTAAAATTAAGGATGAAAGGGACTGATTTTTATTTGCGCTATGTACAAAGAAAAGCATAAAATCTATTGTTGTTGAATGAGAACGGGGAAATTCATTATTGGTATTTTGCTGCTATGCTGTTTTATCCGTATGGTGATCGGGGAGCCATGTACTGTGCCTTCGGGGAGCATGGAGCCGACGTTGCTTTGCGGAGATCGGCTTTGGATTAACAAGCTGGCTTATGGTGGACGATTCCCCTCTCGTTGGGCGGATATCCCGTTGCTGAATGTCTTTACTTGGATACGCCCTCTGCGTCTTGCTGATGAAGAGAATCATTGGGAGTATCGTCGTTTGCCGGGTTACAGCGAACCTAAACAGGGGGATATTGCGGTGTTCAACAGCCCGGTAGATCCGCAATTGTTGTTGGTCAAGCGAATTACCCGGGTGGTAAAAAAAGGAGAGCCTCTTCGGATCGACCGGCGAACGCTTCTTCTTTATCGTTCGTTGATTTTGCGTGACGGAGGGAAAGTGATGGAGAAAGATGGGAAAATATATATCGATGGAAAGAGCAGCTCGCAGTATATACCCAAGCAACGCTTTTATTATATGGAGGGGATAACAGGATGAACTCGCATGATAGCCGGTCGTTTGGTTTTATTTCGGAAGAGGCAATCATTGGAAAGTTCGATTTTGTTCTTTTCTCTATCGATTCCCAAAAGCAATGGTGGAAAGCAATTCGTTTGCGACGAATGATGATGCGGTTTCCTTAAGGTTTAAAAGATCTTCATGTCGGTATGGGTGGCTTAACCATAATCCTGCAAGAACTGCGGCTCGAATATACATAAATATCTACAACTTTCAATAAAACAAGAATTTAAAGTGAATTAAATCTAATCTTATAGTTCTTTCTGTTATCGGCCTGGGGCGAAAACCTTTTTGCCCCTTTGTCAAAGCCTTTTTGCCCAAGGTCGAAAAGGTTTTCGACTTAGGTCAAAAAGCTCTATGATATGATAGTTTAATGATAGAAGTATATCGGTTATCACTCTATCGGCTTTGGATTTGATCCGTACAATTGGTTTTGTCTTTGTGTTAATCTCCGATGATTATTGGGTGAATCCAGCCTTGTTCGCGCGCAAAAAAGATCGTTGAATGATAGTTGAATGATAGATGAATGATAGTTGAAAACAACAACTATCATACTATAATGTCTTGTTTTTAAACAATATACGAACCTCAATGATAGTATGATAGTTGTTTCTCTTTTTAACTTTTGTGGGGTTATCCCATATCGTTGGCAATAGGAATTGGCTTTCACAAAGGAATTTTGTCAATCCTGCGCTGATGCCGACCGCCTTCGAACGGGGTGCTCAGAAAGGCTTCGACCGTATGAGTGGCTTCCTCTTGACTGATAAATCTGCCGGGCATTACGAGTATGTTGGCATTATTGTGCTCGCGTGCGAGACGTGCTATCTCTTCTTGCCAGCACAGAGCGGCCCGTATTCCCTGATGTTTATTGAGTGTCATGGCTATTCCGTTTCCGGATCCGCAGATGGCTATTCCGGGATATACTTCGCCGGCTTCTACAGCTTTGGCAAGCGGATGGGCGTAATCGGGATAATCACAACTTTCAGTCGAGTCGGTTCCTGAAATCTTTATAGGCCAACCCTTTCGAGTCGAGTATTTGTTTTACGAATTCTTTCAGTTCGTACCCTGCGTGGTCACTACATAAACCTAATGTTTTCATATTTATCTGTTAGAGGAGTTTGGAGATTTATGATTTATAATTTCAGATTTATGATTTACCAACTATTCATAAATCTGAAATTATAAATCATAAATCTGAAAATTAATTCAATAATTCTTTTACCTGATTGTATACGTTCTGACCCGTGAAGCCGAGTTTTTCGTCCAATACCTTGTATGGAGCGGAGAAACCGAATGATTCGAGTCCCCACACCTTACCGTTGGCACCCACCAATCCTTCCAGATTGACCGGCAGACCGGCAGTAAGCCCGAATACCTTGCTTCCTGTTGGAATGACAGATTCTTGGTATTCTTTGCTTTGGCTGCGGAATAAGCCTTCAGACGGAACAGATACGATGCGGACCTTGATGCCATCGGCGCGAAGCAATGCTGCTCCTTCTTCCAGTGTGGAGACTTCTGAACCGGAAGCGACCATGATTACATCAGGGTTTTCGTCACTATCTACAATATAAGCTCCCTTTTCAGCCTGCAAGGCTTCGTCGTAGCGGTTTCCTTTTGCGGGCAGGTCTGTGATGTTCTGACGGGAGAAAATCAAAGCTGTCGGAGTGGCTGTGTTTTCCATAGCCATCTTCCAGGCAATTGTTGTTTCGGTCACGTCTGCCGGGCGCAGTACCAGCATTGAGTTGTGTCCCTTGTGGTTCTTCAGCTTTTCCATCAGACGAATCTGCACTTCCTGTTCAACCGGTTCGTGTGTCGGTCCGTCTTCGCCTACGCGGAAGGCATCGTGAGACCAGATGAACTTAACCGGCTGTTCCATCAGGGCAGCCATTCGGATAGCGGGTTTCATGTAGTCGGAGAATACGAAGAACGTACCGCAGGCTACGATTACGCCTCCGTGGAGCGACATGCCGATACATACGCAGGCCATCGTCAGTTCGGCAACACCGGCTTGAAGGAATGCACCGCTGAAATCGCCTTTTACGAATGCATGTGTTTTCTTCAGGAAGCCGTCTGTCTTGTCCGAATTGGAAAGGTCGGCTGAAGAAACGATCATGTTTTCTACATGGGTAGCCAGCACGCCTAAGACGGTTGCGGAAGCCGCACGGGTCGCTTGGTTCGGTTTCTGTTCGATAGCCTTCCAGTCGATGACAGGTGCTTTGCCTGAGAACCACAAATCCATCTTGGCGGCCAGTTCCGGATTAGCTTTCGCCCATTCTGCTTTGGCCGCATAGCGTTCCGCAACGATTGCTTCCAATTCTTTGGCACGTTTGGCATATAGTTCCGCAACTTCGGGGAAGATCTGGAACGGATCGTCCGGGTTTCCTCCTAAGTTCCGGATGGTGTCTGCGATAGAGACGCCGGCTGCCGAAAGAGGTTGTCCGTGTGTAGACACCTTGTTTTCGTAGCTGCTCTTGTCAGCACCCACAGCACCCTTACCCATGATCGTGTTACCGATAATCAGGGTAGGACGGGATGTTTCGGCTTTCGCCTCGGTCAGTGCCCGGCGGATTTCCGTTACATCGTTTCCGTTGATTGTGATGACTTTCCAACCCCATGCTTCGTATTTCATGGCTACGTTTTCTGTCGTCACTTCGCCTACGGTTGTGGAAAGCTGGATGTTGTTGGCATCGTAAAACATAATCAGGTTGTCCAGTCCCAGCGTACCGGCAATACGTCCGGCTCCCTGAGAAATCTCTTCCTGGATGCCACCATCGGATATATATGTGTAGATCGTCTGATTCATGACGTCACCCAGGCGTGCTTTCAGGAACTTGGCGGCGATAGCAGCACCTACGGCGTAAGTGTGGCCTTGTCCCAACGGACCGGATGTGTTTTCTATACCACGCATCACGTTGACTTCGGGATGTCCCGGAGTCACACTACCCCACTGGCGGAACTCTTTCAGTTCGTCGATCGTGAATTTGCCTGCGAGGGCGAGTACTGAATAAAGCATCGGCGACATATGCCCCGGGTCCTGGAAATAGCGGTCTCTGCCTTCCCATGCGGGATTCTTGGGATCATACACGAGGAACTCTGAAAACAGTACGTTCACAAAGTCTGCACCACCCATAGCACCACCCGGGTGCCCGGAGTTCGCTTTCTCCACCATTGACGCAGCCAGGATACGGATGTTGTCCGCTGCTTTGTTCATTAATTTAATATCGTTCATTGTGATGAGTTATTTTTATTTTTGCAAAGATAGTCAATCTCTTCGTAATGACCATCCTATCGATGAAACAATTCATTTTCTGTAAAGTTTCCTAATTTCCGATATTTCTCATAGAGAGCAAGATACGCCAGATGATTTTTATGATTTGACTGGTATTCTTTTGCAAAACCTTATCTTATAGTCCGCTGTGTGTCTTCGATTTTGGCATATATGCACGGTGCTACGGCTGCGAATATGGAAACATCGAATGCGCAAGTCTGTTCCGCTTGGGCTACTTTGTGATCGGAATATCCGGCACATCTGCCAAAGTCAGCATGTTGAATGATGTTTTTTATTATAGGGAGAAATAGAACCCTTGTTCCAGCAGATGGTAGTATTTTTCTTTGTTGAACATATAATAGAAAGCCCCTCTTTTGGAACCTTTCTTGTCTTTTTCATCCAACTTCTCCAGAATATCCATCGCATTTAGTTTTTTGCGGAAATTACGCTTGTCCAGTTGAGTCTGGTAGATGGCTTCATACAGGTTCTGCAATTGCGGTAACGTGAATTTTTCGGGAAGCAGGTTGAATCCGACCGGACGGGTAGCGGCTTTTCTGCGCAGACGGGCTAATGTGTCGGTGATCATTTGGTTATGGTCGAAAATAAGTTGTGGAACTTCGCTGACCTTGGCCCAGACCGCATTATACTCTTCCAGTGTTTCGCTACTGAAATCGTTCATATTGACGAGTGAATAGTATGCTACGGAGATAACCCGCTCTCGAGATCGCGGGTAATGTCTCCGTAAGCACCTACCTGTTCCATAAAAAGATTATCAATGCCAGTACAGTCGGTAAGCACGCGTGAGGCGGCCTCCTCTATACTTTCTCCTGCTTTGATAAAACCGCCCATCAGAGACCATTGTCCCATCATGGGTTCAAACTTACGTTTATAAAGTAATACATTAAGCTCTTTTTGATCGAATCCGAGTATAATACAATCTACTGCAACGTAAAATTTGGTTTCGTTCTGATAAAAAGCGGCTGTCATGATTTTTTATGGAATTATAATTAATTATTATGCGAGCTTGCGTGCGCCGTCGCTGATTACTACATTATATAACTTAGGTTCGTGGCCGAATTTAGCAGTGTAAGATTCGAATGCTTCTTTGATGAATGCATCGTATTTTTCTTCTTTCACCAAGTTGATTGTACAACCACCGAAACCGCCACCCATTACGCGTGAGCCGGTTACACCGCATTTCTTGGCAACATCGTTCAGGAAGTCCAATTCTTCGCAGCTGACTTCGTACAATTTGCTCATGCCATGATGTGTTTCGTACATCTTCTTACCTACGGTTTCGTAGTCGTCTTTTTCTAAAGCGTCGCAAACGTCGAGTACGCGCTGTACTTCTTCGATCACATATTCAGCACGCATATAATCTTCAGCGCTGATGTCGCCTTTGACTTCGTTTAGCATATCCATTGTCGCATCGCGTAGGAATTCGACTTCCGGATGATTGCGACGGATTGCGGCGGCGGCGTTTTCGCAAGATTGGCGACGTTTGTTGTAAGCCGAAGATGCCAGTTCGTGCTTAACGACTGAATCCAGTAAAACCAATTTGTAACCGACCGGATGGAACGGGAAATATTTATATTCGAGTGAACGGCAATCCAAACGGATCAAACTGCCTTCTTTTCCGAATACAGAAGCGAACTGGTCCATAATACCGCAGTTTACGCCGCAATAGTTATGCTCCGTTGATTGACCGATCTTAGCTAATTCAAATTTGTCGATGTTCAGGGAGAACAAGTCGTTTAAAGCAAATGCATAGGTACTTTCCAATGCGGCGGAAGAGGACATGCCTGCACCCAGAGGTACATCGCCTGCAAACACGGTATCGAATCCCTGGATCTGTCCGCCACGTTTGATGGTTTCGCGGCAAACACCGAAAATATATCTTGCCCAGCTTGCTTTTGGAGCGTCTTCTTCGTTCAGACCAAATTCGGCGTAGTCGTTCAGGTCGACAGAGAAAGCACGAACTTTACCTGTGCCGTTTGGTTTGATTTCGGCAATCATGCCTTTGTCGATAGCCCCCGGAAATACGAAACCACCGTTATAATCGGTATGTTCGCCAATCAGGTTAATACGGCCCGGAGATGCATATACGCTACCTTTTGTTGAGAATAACTCCTGAAATTTATTTCTGATCTTTTGTTGCATGATATTAATTTTTTAGATGTGTTATAAATAAAGAAATTATCCGGCTTTATTGGTAACCGGATAATTTCATGAATTGGCATATTTATAGTCTTATTCTGATTTTTTGACGGTTTGGAACCGATAGCTGCGTAGAATAAAATGTAAGCAGCACTGAAAAGCACAACCCAATAGCTGGTCATGTAGTCGGTCATATCGGCAACCCAACCCTGGATAGCAACCATTACGGCGCAACCGAACACCATTGTCATAAAGATACCGCTGGCAATGGCCGTGTATTTACCTAATCCTTCAACCGCCATGTTGAAGATACCACCCCACATTACACTGGTGCAGAGACCAACGAGGAGGAATGCCAGAATACCGACGGGAACTTCCTGCCAGATAACGCTTAATGAAGCCCAATCTATACCGGGAACTTCAACCGTACTCGTTTCTGGTGAAAACATTCCGAAGCTCACTAACAGCAAAGTGGCGCTTGCGACAGTCGTGATCATCGCGCGGCTGGAAATTTTGGCACCGATACTTGCTCCTACGAAACGTCCGATAAGCATCATCAACCAGTAAACAGCTACGATAAGGCCTACAGTACTGGCCGGTATGCCTTTAGATGTCAGATATTGCAAGATATAGGTGGGAGTACCTACTTCTACGCTCATATACAAAAAGATAGCCAAGGCTCCCAATGCAAAATGACGATGGCTTAAAGCTCCTTTAATTAAACTTGTGTCGACCGGAGCCTGTTCGGGCTCTTCGATTTTAGTGAACATGATCACTACAAATGCGATGACAAAAATAGCCAGAGCGATCATCAGAGCAGGGGTGGCATCGGCAATATGTGCCTTGGCTGCATCACCGATAAGAGCTCCCATCAAGATGTAGCAAGCAACGGCTGCGGTACTGTTGAATACACCTCCGAGCTGAATCAGCTGGTTACCCTTGTTTCCGCCACCTCCCAACAAGTTAAGCATCGGGTTGACTACGCAGTTCAAAATACACATGGTGAAACCGCTGGTAAACGCTCCGATCAGATAAACCAAGAAAGCGCTTTCCTTGCCTACGTGACCGCTCAACCATTGGATTAAAATACCGATGATACCTATGGCTAGGCCGATAAGAGCCGTTTTTTTGTAGCCATATTTGGCAATCAGCATACCTGTCGGGGATTCCCATTACCAAATAGGCGATGAAGTTACCATAGTTTCCGATTTGGGCAAGGACATTGCTTGCTCCGAAGTCGTTCTTTACAATAATAGCCATTGGTGAACAAAGATTTGTCACGAATGCGATCATAGCAAAAAGTGCAATCATGATGATGATGGCACTCCATTGTTTTTTTTGTTGAGTCATTGATTGATGTTTTTTTTGTTATTATTAATTTGTTACTTGTTATTCGACAGAAAATTTATAAATTGTCTTGCTCTGGAACGTTTCACCCGGGCGTAGGACGGTGGACGGGTACTCCGGTTTGTTCGGGCTGTCGGGATAGTGCTGTGTTTCCAGACAAAGGGCGGCACGTGCCGGATAGCGTTGTCCGTTCTTGCCGACGAAATTGCCTGTCATCCAATTACCTGTGTATAATTGCACACCCGGTTGTGTCGTGTAGCATTCCATTACGATGCCGGTTTTGGGCGATGTGCAACGGGCGCAGAGTGACAGCTCGTTCTCTTCTTTTTTTATTTAATATATATGTATGGTCATATCCTTTTCCGAAATTCAGTGCTTCGAAATCTTCATCGATACGTTCGCCCACTTCGTGTGGAGTACGAAAGTCCATCGGAGTTCCTTCTACTTTTTCTTTCGGACCATAAGGTATAGCCGTTTCGTCGGTCGGCAGATAGTAGTCTGCATTGATTGTCAGTTTATGATCATATACGGAAGGATCACCTTGGCCGGATAGGTTGAAGTAGGAGTGATTGGTCAGGTTCAAGACGGTCGGTTTGTTTGTTACCGCATGATACGTGATTATGACCTCATTGTCATCGGAAAGATGATAAGTCACTGTTGTATCCAGTTTTCCGGGGAAGCCTTCTTCACCGTTGGCAGACGTGTATTTCAATTCCACCGTCTGGCCGTCGATCTTGTTTAGGTCCCAGACTACGGAATTGAAGCCTTTCAAACCACCATGCAGGCTGTTCGGCCCATTATTGATAGCCAATTTATCGTACACAATGCCATCCAATGTGAATTTTTCCGCCCGCGATGCGGTTGCCGTATCGTCCGCAGATAGCTCCGAAATAAGGTTCTTCGGAAACCAGGTATTCGTCTATAGAATTGTGTCCTGTTACTACATCGGTTAACTTTCCGGACCGATCCGGTACCATAAGCGATACAATCTTTGCACCGTAGTTGGTAATGGTAAGTTCTGCCCCTTTGTTATTTGTAAGGATGCATAGCATCGTCTCCCTTGCCGTCTATTTGCTTGCTGAAATTAGCTACAGTTAAGCCAGACAGCGTGCTTTCGTTCTTCATGTAAATATAGTTTCAAAATTGTGTGTAAAATTACTCTCTTCTTTGTATTCATGCGCTACTTTGAAGATGTTTTATAGCATAAAACGGCTTTTTGTCTGCTAAAACGGACGATACGTCTTCTTTCAATCGGATTTATTAGTGTACATTTGTAACTAAATAATCTTTGTATTCACGGAAAAACACATACCTATGACAAAAAGTATGAAAAAAGCCATTGCCCTGTGTCTGTTTAGCATGGGTGTTGTCGGTTTAATGGCACAAAGTAATGAATTTAAGATAGATGTGCAGAAAACAGGTGCGCCTATCCAGTCGACCATGTACGGGATCTTTTTTGAAGATATCAATTACGGAGCCGATGGCGGCCTGTATGCCGAACTTGTCAAGAACCGTTCTTTCGAGTTTGAAAATCCGTTTGGGGGCTGGACGCCCTTCGGGAATGTCAGTGTGCAGACCCAGAAGCCCTGTTTCGACCGTAATCCGCATTATGTCCGCCTTTCTTATGAAAAGGAGCTGACCGGAACCGGCCTTGACAATGAAGGCTTCAATGGGATCGGCATCAGGGAAGGGGAGAAGTACGACTTCTCTTTATATGCCCGCACTCGGTCCGGCGATGCGCCGGTCAAGCTGCGTATAAACCTAGTGGACAGCCGGAATGACCTGTACGAGCAAAAAGAGATCGAGGTGAGCGGCAAGGAATGGAAGAAATATACGGTTGTTCTGACGCCGGGAGCGACAGAAGCCCGTTCCCGTCTGCGTATCACGATGGTGACAAAAGGAATTGTCGATCTCGAACATATTTCATTGTTTCCACAAAAGACATTCAACAACCGTCCGAACGGCATGCGTGCTGATTTGGCACAGGCTTTGAAGGAACTGAAACCTGGTGTCTTCCGCTTTCCCGGCGGTTGCATTGTGGAGGGAACGAACAAGGCTACCCGCTACCAGTGGAAAAACACGGTCGGTCCGGTCGAGAACCGTCCGATCAATATCAATCGATGGAACTATACATTCTCGCACAAAAAGTTTCCGGATTATTATCAGTCCTGCGGCTTGGGCTTTTTCGAATATTTCCTATTGAGTGAAGATATTGGGGCTGAACCGCTTCCCGTGTTGAACTGCGGTCTTTCCTGCCAGTATGAAAACCAGGACCCGAACGAGAATTGTCCGGTGGATAAGCTACAACCTTATATAGACGACGCCCTCGACCTAATTGAGTTTGCTAACGGTTCGGCAACCAGCGAATGGGGAAAGATACGTGCCGATATGGGACATCCGGCCTTTTAACCTTAAAACTTATTGCCATCGGCAACGAACAGTGGGGACCGCTTTATCCCGAACGTCTCGAACTGTTTGTCAAAGCGATTCGGGCTAAATATCCGAGATAAAGATCATCGGTAGTTCCGGTCCGCAATCGGAAGGGGAGGATTTTGATTACCTCTGGCCGGAAATGAGGCGCTTGAAAGTGGATTTAGTGGACGAACATTTCTACCGCTCTCCTGAATGGTTCCTGAACGGAGCCAAACGCTATGATTCGTATGACCGCCAAGGACCGAAAGTGTTTGCCGGCGAATATGCCTGCCATTCTGTCAACCGCGAGAACAGTTTTCTGACCGCCTTGTGTGAAGCTGCTTTTATGACAGGTTTCGAGCGAAACGCGGATGTGGTGTGCTTATGCACGTATGCCCCGCTTTTTGCTCATGTGGATGCTTGGCAGTGGCGTCCGGATCTGATCTGGTTCGACAACCTTTCATTGGTAAAGACTCTAACTATTATGTGCAGCAGCTATATGGTCATAATGCTGGTACGAACGTCGTTCCGCTGACCATGCAGGGCGAACCGGTCACCGGACAGTTGGATTTGTATGCCACTGCAGCGGTCGATAAGCATTCAGACGAGCTTATCATCAAAGTCGCCAATACCGGAATCCGTAACAAGCGGATTAAGTTGAACTTGAACGGTCTTTCGGCCGGTAAGCATAAAGGGACGCTTACGTTGCTCCATTCTTCCGACCTGGAAGCTAAAAACACGTTGTGTAATCCTTCGACAGTAGTCCCGCTCGTTTCTGATATTGAGGTGGAGGCTCCGCAGGAGAAGTGAACTTGAGACCGCTTAGTTTCTCCGTCTATCGTATCAAATTATGAATAATAGTAGGTCCTGCCATTGATCGTTTTTCGTGCAACCGGTATAGGAGCTTTCAGTGACAGGCCGGACCAGTATTTTGGAGCTTGTTTCGAACGCCGGAGACTTGCCAGGACTTAACCTTACTTCCTTTCCCAACAAAGGCCAAGGACGAACCATGCCTTGTAGTAGTCCTTGGCCTTATTGTACATTACCTTTTACTTGGTCTATTTTAGATGAAATTCCTGAATCGTTCCAAACTTTTTGTTATTTTAAATATTTATGGAAAAAATGTTCGATTTTGTCGAACGGGATTACTGACAGGTTGTCGTAAAGGTCGACATGGTTGGCACCGGGGAGGATCAGCAACTCTTTGTTATCACCCGTTAGTTTCTTGAATGCGTCTTCGCTGAAATAACGGGAATGGGCTTTCTCGCCGTGTATCATGAGTACAGCACTACGGATTTCGTCGCTGTAAGTGAGTAAAGGCATGTTGATGAACGAAAGAGCCGATGTCTTGTTCCATCCTCCGTTGGAGTTGAGTGACCGTTTGTGATAACCACGATCGGTCTTATAATAGTTGTGATAGTCTTTTACAAACCAGGGGACATCGTCGGGGAGTGGATCGACCACTCCGCCGGTGAGGGCGTATGAGCCGTTCTTCGTGTCTATTGTACGTTGTTCGTTGAGTTGGCGGCGGAGTTCATGGCGCTGGTCGGCATTCATAGAATCGAAATAACCGTTAGCATTGACCCGGCTCATGTCGTACATGGTTGCCGTAACTGTAGCCTTGATGCGAGTATCGATAGCCGCTGCATTAAGCGCCATGCCTCCCCATCCACAAATACCGAGAATGCCGATGCGTTCGGGATCGACGTCATCGTGTGTAGAGAGGAAATCCACAGCTGCGCAAAAGTCCTCGGTGTTGATGTCGGGAGAGGCTACATAGCGGGGTGTTCCACCACTCTCTCCAGTGTATGAAGGATCGAAAGCGATGGTTAGGAAACCGCGTTCTGCCATTGTTTGTGCGTAGAGGCCTGATGCTTGTTCCTTCACGGCCCCCGAAAGGACCGGATATAGCGATAGCCGCCATTTTCCCGTTTATATTCTTTGGTGTATACATATCGGCTGCAAGCGTGATGCCGTAGCGGTTGCGAAATGTTACCTTACTGTGATTCACTTTATAGCTCTTCGGGAAAATCTTGTCCCATTCTTTTGTCAATTCTAAGTCTTCCATTTCTATATTCTTTTTATCAGTTTGAATTATATTCTCTTCAATTATCCTGTTTCCTGCCTCCATTGCCGTGACTCCAGCCATCAACAATGCTAATGCTATTATTTTTTTCATATCTTTTGTATTGATTTGGCCGATGCGCAACCAACAATGATATTAGCCGGCACATTTTTGAATCTATTGCATTGATTTTTTTTTACAAAGGTCGGCATGTATTCTTTTCTCTTTGTAGATAAATTACGGATATTATGCCCTGAATTACTGTTTTGCCGATATATACCAATCTGTTCGCGACAAAATCTCCCGGAGAGGGATGTTTGTTAGTTTGCTCTCGATCCAAGCTGTAAAATCGAAAGTTTTAAGGAGTTGTTTTTCGTATTTGTCCGGATACGCATTATATCCTTTTGGTATTGTGACCAGCTTCTCTTGGTCTTTTTATAGATGGGCAATGGATGGGCCATTAGGAAGCGGAATAGTAGTTTTTCGGTGATATACACTTGCTTCTCGTAACCGATCATTCGCTTGATGGAGCTTATTTCGTTCGCGAAAAAGCAATAATTCCCTAGTTCTGCCTGGATAAGGAGATTGATGAGGCGGGCTGTTTTGTAGGACGGCAATGTGTGGAAGAATTTGCCGGAACCGAGTATGTTTTTCATGCTTTTACGGGCTTTCATCGGTTCTCCCAGGCAAAAGATAAAGATGGAAGAATAGAGGGATAGTTTTAGTTGAGTTTCCGGTCTGGTCATGGTTGCTTTCTTAGCAAAAAAATCGGTATAGGTCTCTGTAAGATGCACTGCCGCGTCAAATTGTCCGGTGTTGAGCAATCCCGGAGAGTTCGTACAGGTAGTGGCGTCCTTGTACTTCCATCAGGAACTCTGTTGGGTAGTTGCCCGTGCTGATTTCTTTCAGTTTGGACAAAAGAAAGGCATTTCCGGTATAATCCGGCAACGTGCAGGCTGTTCAGTACTCCCTCTATGGCGCTCAGGTAATAGATCGGTGGGTTGAGGATTAGATGCCGGTTCGCTTCGAAAAGCGCGATCAGTTCCTGATAGAAGCGGATCGCCGATTTATAGTTTCCGGCATTCAGGTAGTAGGTCGCTTGGAACAACAGGTGAAGTTTGTGTGCCTCGAATCCCTGGTAGGAATGGTTGGCGATCAAGTTCAGTTCGCTTAAAACAAGATCGTTCAGGTTCTCTTTCTGTTTGTTCGAACGGGCATACCCTTTATAGGTAATGCGGTATTTCAGAATATCATATAGTTGCAGGTGGAGGTTCGTGTTCGAGCATATTTCATTACGTCGTTAATCTGCATTTGTTTGCTTACCAGTTCTTTCTCGCTGATGCCTTCGAAACCGAGTGCTTTAGATATTTCAATTCCGTACGGTAAATCAGAAGGAGGAGTGGATCGTTTTCGTATGTGACGGCCAGCTTCTTTGCTTTTTCCAATTCGGCAAGTGCATTGTCGAAAAGTTCCCGTTCGAAAAGAATGCCAGCCTGTATGTCTTGTTTCTCCCTCAATTGGACGAGGCAATCCAACAATACCCGATAAAGATGCTTGGCTGCTATCTCAAAGCTTTTTTCGTTCACTTTGCCGCAAAACTTCTCATATATTTGTTCGGCGGAGAAGCCTTCGCATGCCAGGTCGTATAGAACCATATAATGTTTATCCCCGTTTTGCAGGTTGGTATAGAGTCTGATGTATCGTTTTTCCGCTTTGGAAAGCGACTTGATCAATAGCATGACCTGATTGAGTTTTGTGGCCTGTTTCATAAATTTATCTGTTTGTCTATAAGATATATTTTGTATATGTTATTTACAAAAATAAGATTTGGGTTTATCTTTTCCAAAGAATTATGTGGAAAAAAAGAAACGATATACATATTATATTTGTAACGCTTCATTGCAAATGATTCATAATTTAATACGAAATAAAATATGGACACAACACAAATATCCAGACGACAAATCCTGGTGGTTGGGAGTTGCAATACCGATATGGTTATAAAAGCCGCTCATCTGCCTCGTCCGGGTGAAACGATTTTGGGTGGAACATTCTTTATGAATCCCGGTGGAAAAGGGGCGAACCAAGCTGTGGCGATAGCGCGTTTGGGTGGTTCCGTCACTTTTATATGCAAGACCGGAAGTGATATATTCGGTCACCAGTCACAACAACTTTTCGAGGAGGAGGGAATCAATACCTCTTATGTCTTTTTCAGATTCCGGGAATCCTTCCGGCGTAGCCCTGATCACGGTGGACGAAAAAGCGGAAAACTGCATTGTCGTCGCTTCGGGAGCGAATGCTAACCTTCTGCCGTCCGATCTAGCGAAGGCAGAGGAGGCTATTGAGTTGGCTGACTTGATCCTGATGCAGCTGGAGGTCCCGATGGAGACCGTGTGCTTTGTTGCGGATATCGCCTGGCAAAAGGGGAAGAAAGTGATTCTGAATCCGGCTCCCGGCACATCCATTACCGGCCGATCTGCTCCATCATTTATATTTGATCACGCCGAACGAGACGGAAGCGGAGATGATTACCGGTGTGAAGATAACGGACGATATTTCAGCGGTGGAGGCCGCCCGTGTCCTTTCGGGAATGGGAGTGCAGCATGTTATTATTACGCTGGGATCAAAAGGGGCACTTATTTGTAGCGACGGAGAAGCCGAGATAGTTCCCGCTTTGAAAGTAGAAGCTGTCGACACGACTGCCGCCGGCGATGTATTTAATGGAGCCCTGACTGTCGCTTTGTCCGAAGGGCGAAATTTGAAAGAATCCGTCCGGTTTGCCTGTAAGGCTTCGGCTATCTCGGTGACACGTGTAGGGGCGCAGTCGTCAGCTCCTTATCGGAACGAAGTGGATATATTCGATTAATCAAATCTTGTATAAATTCAATAACATGAAAAAAAACGATTCTTTTACCTGTTTGACCGCTTTGCTGGCGGCCTGTTCCGGAAAATCGGCTGTAACTGCTCCGGAAGAAACGACGGTGCAGCCTGTCAACCTGATATTGGATACGGACCTGGGACCGGATTATGATGATGTCGGTGCGATGGTTCTGATGCACGCGTTGGCTGATAGTGGGCAAGTGAACATTTTAGCGGTTGTTTCGTCTAATAAGGACGAGCATGTCGTACCCTGCATAGAAGTGCTGAACACCTATTTCAACCGACCGGACATTCCTGTCGGTGCCCCGAAAAGCGAGGGTGGCGTTTCGCTGACCACCTGGCATAAGACAAAATGGACGGAAGAGCTTCCGGCGCGTTATCCACATAAAACGGCAAAAACCTCGGATGCTTCGGATGCGGTGAAGGTCTATCGCCGGATTTTGAGTACGCAGCCGGATAGCAGCGTTGTGGTTTGTACGATCGGTTTTTTTCACCAACCTGAAGGACCTATTGCTTTCCGGTGGTGACGAATATAGTCCGCTTTCCGGCTGTGATTTAGTCGCGAAGAAGGTGAAACGGGTGGTTTCGATGGCAGGTTTGTTTCCCGAAGGGAAGGAATTTAATGTCTATTGTGATACCCCAGCATCCCGTGTGGTGGCAGAGCGATGGCCTACGGAAATCATATTTAGTGGTTTTGAAATCGGAAATATGATTTTTTACCGGGAAGAAGCTGGTCCAGATGGATGTGAAAGACAGTCCTGTGAAAGATGCCTATTCGCTCTGTTTTGCCGAAGGCGATCCAAATGGCCGGATGAGTTGGGATCTTACGGCTGTGCTGGTGGCAGTCAAAGGGTATGAACCTTATTATAATGTGGAGCGCGGAACGTTCCGTGTCGTGAATGATGAAGGAGCCAATAGCTGGACACCGGATGGGAAAGGTAAGGACCTTCGTCTGATCGAGAAAGTGCCGGCGGTGGAGATGGCGGTTCTTATTGAAAATTATATGATGCATCAACCTGTTTCAAAGTAAGGAAGTTATGTTTATAGTACAAGATTATTCGTTGGCGATCCTATTTTGTGTTGTCACAATGCTTTGTTGGGGATCGTGGGGAAATACACAGAAGCTAGCCTCGAAGACTTGGCGGTATGAGTTCTTTTATTGGGATTATGTGATTGGAGTGTTGCTCTTTTCCGTTTTTTCCGCTTTTACGTTGGGCAGCTTTGGCTCTGAGGGGCAGGGGTTCCTGCTTAATTTGGCACAAGCTGATATGAGATCGTTAGGGAGCGCTTTCCTGGGTGGCATTATTTTTAATGCAGCCAATATCCTATTATCGGCAGCTATTGCAATTTGCGGCCTGTCGGTAGCTTTTCCGGTCGGAATCGGGCTGGCGTTGGTATTAGGCGTATTAGTCAATTATTTCGGAGCGGCTAAAGGAGAACCTTTGTATATCTTTATTGGCGTAGCTCTGATCGCAGTTGCTATCCTGCTGAACGGTCTGGCCTATAAGAAAGCATTGGTCGGTTCGAAAAAAGTGTCGGGGAAAAGGTCTTTTTATTTCTGTCGCAGCAGGCGTGATCATGGCTTTCTTCTACCGTTTTGTTGCGGCTTCGATGGATCTGGATAATTTTGCAGAGCCCGCATTGGGCAAGCTGACACCTTATACCGCTGTGTTTATCTTCTCTTTAGGCGTGTTTGTTAGTAATTTCCTGTTTAATACGATCGCTATGAAACGTCCGGTGGAAGGTGAGCCAGTTTCTATCTCCGGTTATTTCAAGGGGAATACCAAGACACACTTGGTGGGTATATTAGGAGGCGTTATCTGGTGTATCGGGCAGTCTTTTAGTATGATCGCTTCTGAAAAGGCCGGAGCTGCCATTTCGTACGGTTTGGGGCAGGGGCGACGCTTGTATCCGCACTTTGGGGGATTCTGATATGGCATGAATTCAGAAGAGCTCCACGTTCTTCGGATTTTCTGAATGCCGGAATGTTCGTCCTGTTTGTGATTGGCCTGGGCTTCCTTATTTATGCAGGGGCGTGAGTCGGAGTCTAAAACAAGAACGGTTCCGGGGAAGTTGCAATAATTTTGGTGCGTTTATCCCAGCTATAAGTTATTTATCGCGAAAAAGCCTTACATTTGTCTTAGTTTCTTGTTTATTGGATATGTACAAAACTAAAAAGCAGGCTTTATGAAAGAGGATAATGATATTTTCAAGAAGTTCCGGGACTCTTTTAGTAAGATTGACGGACATTTCCATATATTAGAACAGCGTGTACCCGTAGAACGGCAGATGGAATATTTTAAATACTCGGAAAAGATCAGGAAAGATCAGGATAAGCCGGATATCTCGAAAATGGATTTTTCGGTTTTCGAGGATAGTCTGGATGATCCCGAATCGACTGTGGAACATAAGAAGTATGTATTGTCTATACTCGCTACCTCACGACAGGTAAAAGCATACAGGATATTGGAAGAATATGCCCAGGCTCCGGATCCGGATGTGGCAGACTGGGCATATATGGCTTTGATGGAAAGCCGTATCGCTCTGGAATCCGAACTGTCGGACGAGAAGCAGATTTATATCTCTACCGGTTTGGGAGGAAAAGGGGAGAAGTTGCGTTTTTATGTGCTGATCCTGGCGAATGAGCTGAAACCGTTCTTGGAGTATCAGAAGAAAGTGATTGAACGTGAATTCCCCTATTCCTTGGAAAAGGCGGGTTGCGAAATCGAGCGGTTGACAATAGGTGAAAAATGTATGGAGCTGGTTTTCCTGATCCCTGTCCGGGCAGATATCAAGCAGGCGCTGGACAAGGTGATCAACGAATGTAACCAGTATGGAAACTTTCTTTCGCAGGTCTTCACGATCACGAATGTGAAGGAGTTGTCGGCCGAGGAAGTGGAAGAGATTATAAAAAAGAATGGAGGAAACAGTCAAGCAAGCCATTAAATATGGTATAGTGGGAGTGAGTAATACGGTGATAACCGCCGTTGTCATCTGGATCATGATGAAGTTGTTCGGATGTTCGGATGTTGTTTCGAATATGGTCGGTTATGTAGCAGGCGTATTGAATAGTTTTATATGGAATAAGCAATGGACATTCCGAAGTTCGGCTGGATGGATCGGCAGTGCCGTCCGTTTCGGTGTCGTGTTCGGAGTGTGTTATCTGTTGCAATTGGGGCTTTTAGTGTATGTCCTGAATCCATACCTGTCGATCGACCCATATTATAACCAATTGATAGCAATGGCTTTTTACACGGTGATTAATTTTATCATGAATAAGTTTTATACGTTTAAAGCTTAAATGCAGATGAAGAAACTTGCGGTCATAGTCCCTTGTTATAACGAGGAGTTGGTCATTGCCGAATCATACCGGCGTACACGGGAGGCGTTGCATAAGCTCCCTGTTTTAACGGAAATTATCTATATCAACGACGGCAGTAGAGACCGGACGCGTCTGATGCTGGACGAGATCGCGGCTTCCGATCCGCAGGTGAAGGTGATCCATTTCTCCCGTAACTTCGGACATCAGCCGGCTGTCACGGCAGGTATCAACAATTGCGATGCCGACTTGGCTGTCATTCTGGATGCCGATATGCAGGACCCTCCCGAACTTATCCCATCCATTCTCGAATTGCAGGAAAGGAGCAGGCGAACGTGGTTTATTGCGTCCGCAAGTCCCGCGAAGGGGAAGGGCTTTTCAAGAAAGTGACGGCGAAGGCTTTTTACCGTATGCTGAACTACATGAGTGATGTGAATTTCCCGTTAGATACAGGCGATTTCCGCTTGATAGACCGCAAGGTGATGGATCAGTTCGACCGTTTTCAGGAGCGTGGAAAATATATTCGCGGACTGATCAGCTGGGTAGGCTTCAAGCAGGTTCCTTTCTATTATGAACGAGAGGCACGTATTGCCGGAGAAACGAAATACCCGTTCAGCAAAATGTGGAAGTTTGCCACCACCGCTATGCTTTATTTCTCCAAGAAACCGTTGCGCCTGGCGACAAGCTTGGGCTTTATCGCCGTATTGGTCGGCATCGTGCTGGCCGTCTGGTTTACCTTAGGCAAGATATACGGCTTCAGCAATGCTGAAACAGGTTGGACTTCCATCATGACCTCCGTTATTTTCTTTGGCGGCGTCCAATTGCTGACAGTCGGTGTGTTAGGGCAATATATCGGCATCTTGTTTGACGAGATCAAAGCACGTCCGGAATATATTATCGATGAGAAGAAGAATTTCTAATCTGAATCTGGCTATTCGTGAATAAATACCCCATCGATCCAGATCGTAGCCTTTTGTCCTTTGAATTTGAGCAGGACATAATTCGGATCAGCCGGTCCTAACGGGAAGTGTGCGATAAACCATTCCTGCCAGAGTTCCTTTTTTATTTCAGCATCGGTAATTACCTCTACCTCTCCGGTTAATGCCACGCTATTGCCATTTTCGCTATAGCATAAGCCTGCTTTGGGATTCAGACGGAAATCTTTCGTTTTCAGAGAGTCGTTGCCGGTTGCCATCCAGACCACGGAATATCCTTCCGATTTGATTTTGCTCATGGGGACAGGGCGGGGATACCCTTCTTCGTTGACGGAAGTAATAACCACAACCTCGCAACGTTGCAATAACTGTTCTGCTTTTTCTTTCATAAGTTTCATATTTCAATGTTTTATTAGTTACGTGCAAATGTAGGGGTGGAACTGCCCTGCTCTATTGTAAAAAACGACTTTTTCATTCCAGGTAAGTCAGCAAGACATCTTCGGGGATAGGGATCGAGAGGAAAGAAGCCGGTGTATTGCCGGATAACTGCCGGATTTCCTTATTGAAGTGGGAGAGGTCGTAATAGCCCGCTTCAACGGCAATCGTAAGCAGGTTGTCCGGTACGCAATTTTTCAGCAGGTCGATGGTGTTTCTGAATTTCATGATCCGGCTGTATTCTTTTGGAGTATAGCCGGTATATGCTTTGAATTTGCGTTCGAAATGACGTTGGCAAATGCAGATTTCATCCATCAATTGCAGGATCGGGAGACGCCCTTTCGAGCGATTAATCTGCTGCACGGCGAACGGGATCTGAGGATCAATCTCATAGTTGTCTTTCAGGCGGTGGATAAGGAACCGTTCGATCAGGCAAATCTGCTGCTGTAAAGTCTGTGCTTCACATAATGATTCGGCAAACGAGTCTGTAAAGAGAAGCGTCAAGTCGTTGCAGCTTATCCTCTGGTTCGTAAATTCAGAGAGAGGCGGTTTGCAGAAAGCGGTTAACCCGCAAGGATGGAAACGGACTCCCAGCATGTGAACGCTCGGCGTGTTCGTGACCAATTCCGAGAAAGTAGTCATCGGACCGACGAAGAAGCAACGATAGGGTTGCATGACCGGCTGGTTCGTGCCGACACATTGTGCAGTGTCTCCAATGGAAAAGATAAAGTCGCAGCAACCGTCCGGCAATATTTTGAAGTACGTGCCGAGTTCGGTTTTTCCTTTGAATACCCAATATTTATCAATGTAGGCCGACAATAGTCCGCAAGGTTGATATTCCGTGTACATATTTTTCTTGTTTTAGCGCGTGGCGAACGGGTGGATTACCGAACAAATCTGAGTCACCAGCCTGCGGATATTTTCTCTCGCAAATTCGGTTCCATCGCTTTCTCCATTGTGACTGGACCGGGTGTGATCGAGAATATTCCCTGGAAGCCGGCCCGGTTCATTTGAGCTGCATCTTCTATGCTTCCTGCAAGTACTATGACGGGAATATTTTGTTTCCGGGCTTCAGCAAGTATACCGGAAGGAACTTTTCCCATCACTGTTTGCCGGTCAGCTTTTCCTTCACCGGTAAAGATCAGGTCGGCTCCCGTTATTCTCTTACCGAAGTCCAGCACGTCGAGCATCAGGCGGATACCCGGTTTCAACTCGGCATTCAGGAACGCAAGGAAACCTCCGCCCATTCCTCCGGCTGCCCCAGCTCCGGGGATATCCGAAATGTCTTTGCCAGTAGTCGACAGGATAACCCGTGAAAGTGCCTGCATACCGGTATCCAGTTCTTTGACCATCTTGGCATCGGCTCCCTTTTGCGAAGCGAATACGTAAGCCGCCCCGTCAGACCCGCAGAAGGGATTGCGTACATCGCAGGCAATCGTGAAGCGGGCCTCCTTTAAAGCCGGATGTACGGCAGATGTATCGATGGAGGCTACCTGCGACATGATCCTGCCTCCTGTCCCCAACAGATTTCCCCCGCTTGTCCAGGAAACGGAACCCTAAGGCTTGCAGCATACCTAACCCTGCATCGTTGGTGGCACTGCCGCCTATGCCCACGATAAAATGGCGGCAACCTTGTTCGAGGGCGTCGAGAATCAGTTCTCCCGTCCCGTAAGTAGTCGTCAGCATCGGATTCCTTTTGTCTTCGGGAACCAAAGGCAAGCCGCTGACGGCTGCCATCTCGATCAGAGCTGTTTGCCCGTCGCCCGAAATACCGTACCGTCCCTGCACGAGCTCCATCAAAGGACCGTGTGCCGGCAGGGTCCGGTATTTCCCTTTTGTTGCGGAGGTGAGTATGTCTAACATTCCTTCGCCTCCGTCGGCGATCGGAAACAGCAAGGTCTCGCAATCGGGAAAGATCGTTTTGATACCTTCCATTACTGCACTTCCGGCTTCTTCCGAGGTCAGGCAGCCTTTAAAAGAGTCGATGGCTATTATTGCTTTATTCATTTTATCCGTCTTATAATGCTTCAGATGGTTTGTGAGTTCAAATGTATCTAAAGTTTATGAGAAATGACGGATTTCAGAGAGAAAACAAAGCAATAAATAGATGCTCATTGGGAACAATTAGGTTAAAAAAGAATGTTCCTTAAATAGAATTCAACATAAAAACAACTGAAATATGAAAGCAAATATAGGATTGATCGGGCTTGCCGTGATGGGCGAGAACCTGGCGCTCAATATGGAGAGCAAAGGTTTCACGGTTGCCGTATATAACCGGAGCGTACCCGGCGAAGAGGGAGTCGTAGACCGTTTTATCAATGGCCGGGGCAAAAGCAAACGTTTTATCGGAACGCATTCGATCGAACAATTGGTCGACTCGGTGAAAAGTCCTCATATCATCATGATGATGGTCAAAGCGGGGCGTCCTGTAGACGAGCTGATCTCGCAATTGCTCCCTTTCCTTTCGTCTGGCGATGTAATTATCGACGGAGGCAATTCTGACTTCCACGACACGGAACGTCGTGTGAAGGAGTTGGAAAAAGAAAGGGATCTATTTCGTCGGAACCGGAATTTCGGGAGGCGAGGAAGGAGCCTTGCACGGCCCGTCTGTGATGCCCGGAGGTTCGGTGGAAGCTTGGCCGCTGGTGAAAGACATCTTGCAGGGAATTTCCGCCAAGTTGGACGATGGTTCGCCTTGCTGCGAGTGGATCGGGCGGGGGAGCCGGCCATTTTGTGAAGATGGTGCACAACGGCATCGAATATGGGGATATGCAGCTTATTTCCGAAGCCTATTCGCTGTTGAAAAACCGGAAAGGATTGGACAACGATGCGATGGCCGTCGTCTTTGACGAATGGAACGGAGGAGAATTGGATAGTTTCCTGATCGAGATAACCGCCAATATTCTGCGTTTTCGTGACGAAGACGGAAAACCGTTGCTCGACAAGATATTGGATGTCGCCGGACAGAAGGGAACCGGCAAATGGAGCGCGATCGCGGCGATGGACGAGAATGATCCGCTGACGTTGATCACCGAAGCGGTTTACGCCCGCTTGCTCTCGGCCTTGTATCCCGAACGAATAAAGGCGGCAAGCCTTTATAGTGGAAAGTTGAAAGTTGAAAGTGGAAAGTTATCAGACAACGCTCAACTTTCAACTTTCAACTTTCAACTTTCAATTGAGGACGTCCGTCAGGCACTATACGCAGCCAAGCTGATTTCCTATGCACAGGGATTCTCCTTGCTTCGCCACGCTTCCGAGCATTATGGTTGGGATTTGGATTACGGGACGATTGCCCGCATCTGGCGTAAGGGGTGTATCATCCGTTCCGTCTTCCTGCAAAAGATCACGGAGGCATACCGGAAGGACCCGGACTTGGAAAACCTGCTCTTCGATGACTTTTTCCACACTAAGATACAGGAGGCTCTTCCTGCCTGGCGCCGGGTTGTCGCCGAAGGTGCGCTGAGCGGTGTCGCCCTGCCTGCCATGAGTTCAGCTCTAAACTATTTTGATGGGTTGCGCACGCTGTATTCGGCAGCGAATATGATTCAGGCTCAACGCGACTATTTCGGCGCTCATACTTATGAACGTACCGATCGCGAACGTGGTCATTTCTTCCACACCAATTGGACTGGGGAAGGAGGCAATACGGTTTCGGGCACGTATAGCGTCTGATTCTACTGTTTTGGAACTTTCCGAAAACCTCAAAAATAGTTTTTGAAGCTTTCGTAGAGTTCCGCCATCCTCAAAAATGTTTTTGAGGCTTTCGGAAAAAGTTCTGCCACCCTCAAAAATGATTTTGAGGCTTTCGGGAGTTCCGCTGCTTTAAAAATGATTTTTGAGGTTTTCGGAAAGTTCTGACATCATTAAATTAAAAAGCAAATGAAAACAGCAAGTAATCAATTATTAGTCATATTCGGAGCTTCCGGCGACCTGACGGGGCGGAAGCTCTTGCCTTCGCTCTACGAATTGCACGTTCGGGGCTTATTGCCGGAACGTTTCTGCATCTTGGGGGCGGCCCGTACGGAATATACGGATGACGAGTACCGCGCTTTCGAAAAGGTGCATATCCGGGAATCCCTGAAGAACAAGGAGGTGGACGATGTTGAACTGGACAGTTTCCTCCGCCGTGTCTTTTACCTTGCGTTCGATTCGACCAATTCCGCCGGATACCATAAACTGAAAGATCGTATCCATCAGTTACGGCAAGAGCAGCAGTTGCCGGACAAGATCATCTATTATCTTGCCACGCCGCCGGTGATGTACGAGTTGATCCCGACCTGCCTGAAAGAAAACGGGATGAATGTTGCCGGAAGCGAGGACGGTTGGCGCCGCGTGATCGTGGAGAAGCCTTTCGGAACGAGCCTCGAATCGGCCGAACGTCTGAACAAGCATCTCATCCATATCTTCGATGAGAAGGAAATTTACCGTATCGACCATTATCTGGGGAAAGAGACGGTGCAGAACATCCTGGTTCTTCGTTTCTCCAACGGCATATTCGAACCGTTGTGGAACCGTAATTACATCGACTCGATCGAGATCAGTGCCTCGGAAACACTTGGCGTGGAGAATCGCGGGAAATATTATGACGGGGCGGGAGCCTTGCGCGACATGATCCAGAACCATCTGATGCAACTGATGGCATTTACGGCGATGGAGTCGCCTTCGGTGTTCGACCCGGAGCCGATCCGCGACGAGATCGTGAAGGTGTTCCGCGCTTTGCGTCCGTATAAGACGCATGATATGGACAACCTGATTGTGCGTGGCCAGTACGACGGCTATCGGGAAGAGAAGAACGTAGCTCCCGACTCCACTACGGAGACGTACGTCGCTATGAAATTGTTTATCGATAACTGGCGCTGGAGCGATGTCCCGTTCTATATCTTTACTGGGAAGAAATTACCGGAAAAGAGTTCGGAGATCGTCGTGAACTTCAAGTCTACTCCTCACCAGCTTTTCGTCGGACAATGCTCGGGAGGTTCCTGCAACAAACTGATTATCCGTATCCAGCCGGACGAGAGCATCACGCTGAAGTTCGGTCTGAAGATGCCGGGAGCCGGTTTCACGGTGAAGCAGGTGGGTATGGATTTTCGCTATGATTCGCTTTCGAAGAACTATCTGCCCGATGCCTATGAACGCCTGTTGCTCGATGCCATGTTGGGCGATTCGACTTTGTATGCCCGTAGCGACGCTTTGGAGGCAAGCTGGCGGCTGATCGACCCGATCCTCCATCATTGGAAGGAGGAGGGTACGAAGAACCTGTTCTTCTACGCCCCCGGTGAAGACGGCCCGATCGAAAAGGCCAAGTTGGGGATGACACCGAAGGATTGCCCTTGCCAAAGTTGTCAATGATAAAAAAGGATGATTATGATCATAGAGAATTTTAAAGATGATAAAGAGGCCCTCCGGGCAATGACCGGAGAGCTTGTCCGGTATATGGACCGGAAAGATGACGGCCTGCCTTTCAATCTCGCTTTGTCGGGAGGAGGGACGGCACAGAAGATGTTCGCTCTTTGGGTGGATGAATATAAGGATAAGATCGACTGGGATGCGATCCGTTTCTTTTTGGGTCGATGAACGATGTGTTCCGCCAACTGACCCGGACAGTAATTATGGACATGCAAACGAGCTTTTGTTCAAGCCGCTGCATATACCCGCCGGTCATGTGCACCGCATTCATGGAGAAGTGGAACCTGGTACGGAAGCGATGCGTTATTCGCGTGTCGTGAAAGAGTATCTGCCCCGGCACGGGCAATTACCCCTATTTTGATTGCATCATCTTGGGTATCGGAGGCGATGCGCATACTGCGTCCATTTTTCCGGATACCTTGCCGCTGTTGACGGACAGCCGTAATTACGCCGTTTCCCAACATCCCGAATCCCATCAGTTCCGTATCACGATGACCGGCCCGCTGATCCTGAACGATTCGCCGTTGCTGGTCCCGGTCTTGGGGACGGGAAAGAAAGAGATGCTCGAAGAGTTGAAAAAAGGCTATTCGGCAACCCATCCTACGCCTGCCGCCTATATCCTTACTCATGCGGTAGAGGCGTTTGTATACACGACCTTATGATAAGGTGGGGGTGGAGTGAGAATAAAAAAGAGGTTCAACTGCAAAAAATGATGCTGCTGAACCTCTTTTTTTGTTGTAATTTATTATTTCGATGTTTTCATCGAGGCTTTTCCAAGAAGTAAACGATGGCGTAGCCTAAAACCATCAGGCCGACAGCTTCCCAAACAAGTTGATTCGGCATGATGTTGGCTTCGACTAAAGGCTTTACAATGCCGTGGCTGTCCGTATAAGTCTCGATCGTTTCCTTCCAGGGCCAAACCTTGTTTAGCGAACCGAGCATAAAACCGGCCAATACGGAGATCGTAATGTCGTGGAACCGGCGGAGAGCGAACGAAAGCACACGGGAGAAACTGGTAATACCGATTGCCGCACCGCAGATAAACACTAACATTACGGGAATATTGAATGTCTTTACCGCCTCCATGATATAAAAATATTTGCCTAACAGCACTAAAATGAAACTACCCGATATACCCGGCAGGATCATGGCACAGATGGCTATCGCTCCGCAAAGGAAGATAAAGAACAGGTTGGAAGGTGTCTCGGCTGGTGTCGCAACCGTTATGTAGAATGCAATAACGATCCCGATGATATAACTCAGGATCGTTTTCCAATCCCATTTCTTGATATCTTTGGAAACGAACCAGGTGGAAGCAAGTACCAATCCGAAGAAGAAGGACCAGACCAGAATAGGGTGGTCTGTCAACAGCCAGGTGATGATTTTTGCCAACGAGAAGATACTGATCCCGATCCCTGCAATGATGGATAGCAGGAAGTTGGCATTGATTGCTTTCCAGAATGCCGCGATTTTTCCGGTAAAAAGCAGTTTGAGACTGGCTCCGTTAATACTTTTGATCGAGTCGATCAACTCTTCATAGATTCCGACAATGAAGGCGATGGTCCCGCCTGATACGCCAGGCACGACGTCTGCCGCACCCATACCCATGCCTTTTAGAACTAAGAGGCCGTAGTCTTTAGATTTCTTTTCATGTTTAATTATTATTATCCTTATTCTTGAGGAATTCTTTCACCAGGTCTTCCGGTGGAATATGTTTGCTGCCGATACGCTCGATTATCCCTTCATAACTGAGCCCGGCATTTTTTAGATAATCGAGCAATTCTTCGGGAGATGTCTGCCTGTAGTGCTCACCGAAATGTTTCATATCTCCTTTTGCCAGATATGCCATTGCCATATGAAGATGCATATAAGGCATTTCGGACTGCCTTCCAACACTTTTTTATAGTATTGCTAAGGCTTTGTCAATATCTCCTTTCATAAACAAATATTGGCCGGCACGGTATAAGCTCTCGAAGTCTTCTTGCTGCTTGTCTTCCACTTGGTCGAGGGCGGTGAAAAGGCGTTCAGTCGCTTCCATAGCCTTTGTGTTCGTCTCCGTTTTCCAGATATGTAAGGGCCAGTAAGGAAAGGATGCGGATATTCTTCGGGAATAGCCTGGACGCTTGCATCAGGGCATCAGAGGCTTCTTTGTCACGTCCTGTTTCGACACAACATCGGATATAATTGATATAAATGCTTGAATCTTTCAGCTGACGGTTCTGTCTTAGTAGCTCTTTCAGCAAAACATAAGCCTTTTCGTAGTTCTCCAGCTTAATGTAGCATTCGGCAAGCAGGGAGTGATGCGAATGTGGATATCGTCGGTCGTTGCAATATCATTATATACCTCGATTGCCCTCTCGTAATTTTCGTTCATGTACAGGCAATAGGCCTTCAGAATCTTCAACTCTTCGTTCGAATCGTCGCATGTGAGGGCAAAGTCGAATGCTTCGATCGCTTTCTCATAGTCTCCGCTGATGGAATAGAGGCGACCCAAAGTGAACCAGTAGTCGTTGGAGTAGGGGTTCTTGTCGATCAGTTCGTTACAGACCTCGATCGCTCTTTTTATATCGCCCTCTATTTCTAAATTATAGCAAAGCTCGTCTTTCAGGATCAGGTTGTCCGGGAAAAGCATAAGTCCGCGATTGATGAAATCGTGTGCTTCCTTAGTCATTTCCACATCCCCTAAGATTGGTGCGATATATTCGAATAGCGTTTCTAAATACTCGCATTTGTTGGCGATGAGTTTTTCTACATGTCCGATTACTTTGTCATACGAATCTTGCATGACGTAACATTCGAGACGCAGCATGTCGAGATCTTGATTGTCGGTTTCAGCTATTGATTCGATCAGAGCGAGCGCACTGTCATAGTCCTCGTTGTAGACATACGACTTGCATTGCCTGATCTGCAAATCGGGATTACCGGGATGAAGCCGTAGCCCTAGGGCCAGGACTTCATCATAGTAAGTATAATCATCAGATTCTTCAAAACTGTCCAACAGTTCATCGATTTCATCGGCATCAAAATAGGCGTCCTTTACCTTCCTGGTGGCCGGTCAGATAACGTTGTAACAGGCGTGAAATATCTTTTTTTCATACTGTATAATTGTTAATCAATATGCCAATAATTGCATTCTTCCATTGGCACATTATCCCATTGGGATATTATTTATCTTTTACCTTGCTCCATGTATCTTTCAAGGATACTGTGCGGTTGAAGACTAATTTATCGACTGTAGAATCTTTATCTACATTGAAATAGCCGATACGCTGGAACTGTAGGTAGTCGAGCGGTTTGGGTCTGCCAGGAACTTTCGACATAACAATTTGTCAATACTTTCAAAGGAGTCCGGGTTGATGATCTCTTTCATTGCTTCTAAAGGCGAGCAGTTTTTGCTTCGCGGATAGCCGCCATCTCGTCGCGCGGGTTTCCACTTTCCACAGGCGGTCGTACAGACGGACTTCTGCCGACAGACAGTGTGCACAACTCAACCAATGGAGCGTACCTTTTACTTTCCGGTTGCTGTCCGGCATACCGCTCTTGGTGTTCGGGTCGTATTCGCAATAGATTTCCGTAATCTCGCCGTTCTCATCTTTCTTGCAGCCTGTACATTTTACGATATAAGCGTTTTTCAAGCGAACTTCCTGGCCGGGAGTCATACGGAAAAATTTCTTCGGAGCATCTTCCATAAAGTCTTCCCGTTCGATCCACAGTTCACGGCTGAATTCGATCGTATGGCTACCAGCCGACAGATCTTCCGGATTGTTGATCGCCTCCATCTCTTCCACTTGCCCTTCCGGATAATTGGTGATAATGAGTTTAACCGGGTTCAACACGGCCGATACACGGGTTGCACGAGTATTGAGGTCTTCGCGGACGGCACTTTCCAGTAGCGCAAATTCATTCAGCGCATCATAAGTGGTATAGCCGATCTTGTCGATGAACTTATGAATAGATTCCGGAGAATAACCACGACGGCGGAAACCGCAGATTGTCGGCATACGGGGATCATCCCAGTCGTGTACCAAGCC
>VOFB01002331.1_pt1 | contig 40797 bp, 37 predicted proteins | sample 5384141 | NCBI WGS metagenome assembly VOFB01 (sample SAMN12384721, study PRJNA508395) | human gut metagenome | isolation source: healthy gut A | host: Homo sapiens
CCTGTCCTGGCATTCTTAAAGCTCCTGTATATTCCAAAGTGTTGTTCCTTCTTCATAGAGCTTGAAGCCCAAAGAGGTCAGTTTGTTGATAACCCTTCAGGATTTGCGGCCCAGGTTGCGGGACCTTCATCATATCTTCCTCGCTCTTGCTGAGGCAGTCTCCACGTGTGTTGATGCCCATCATAGGCAGTTAGCTGAACGAACGGACAGGTCCAGCCCTCTGATGGTCATCTCCAGGGACTCCTTCCTCTTGCCCCTTGTCGTCTTTTTTCCACCATGATGGAATCGCCGGATAAGCCTCACCGGGATGGCGATCCACAAACAGTCTGGGGCTGCTCTGTCAGCACCTTTCGCGCCCAAGGAAACGGCTTCTTTGGCGGAAATCGTCCCGTTGGTCCACACTTCCAGGGTCAGTTTGTCGTAGTCGAGATCTGTCCTACACGGGTGTTCTCCACCGTAGTTCATAATTCTACCACCGGTGTGTGATGAATCAACCGGAATCACGCCGATGATCGGCGTCATCAAGCTGCTTTGTTGCGCCTGGCGGGCACATAGCCCCTGTCCTCGGCTCGAGGGTGATTCTCCTTATATACAGGCCGCGCCCCTCACCCAGGGTGGTGCGTCGTGCATGTCGGCCGCAGTGGATCTTCACTCTCTGTCGATTTGATGGAGCTATGGCCACCCTCCGGGCCTCTCCGCCCACATACACCACCTTCGGACTCATTGGCTCTGATCTTCATGATCGTGTCTTGATGTTCAGGATGATCTCGGTGATATCCTCTTTCACACCCTTGGTGGAAAATTCGTGGAGGATGCCGTCGATCTTGACAGAAGTAACCGCGACGCCTGGTAGGGGGACAGCAGCACGCGGCGCAGGCTGTTGCCGAGCGTGGTGCCGTAGCCTCTTCCAGCGGCCCACGACGAATTTCCCATAAAGTGCCGTTGGCCAGGGTCGAGCGCGTCGATTCTGGGCTTCTAATCTCAATCATGCAAACCTCCTTATTGAAAACGGAATGAAGCGGCTTTATTGGGCGTCCGGCAGCCCCTTCCACTGAATATAAACGTGCATTGCGCGGTCGTCGAGGGACAGATCCGCATTAGCGGGAGTACAACTCGACGTGGTTTCTTCGATGGAAGATCGATATCCTCGCGTTCCGGCATGGAGACTACCTTAGCAGCCAGCGCGTCGCGATTCAGATCCAGCCACTTCGGCACCGGACGGAGCCGTTGGACTCACAATCGCCTTCATCTTATCCAGCTGACGGCTGCCGTCGTTCATGAAACCGTCTGACCAACCTTGACAAGATAGGAAGGAATGTTGACCCGGCGGCCATTCACGGAAAAGTGACCGTGGGAAACCAGCTGACGGGCTTCCGCGCGAGAACTGGCAAAGCCCAGACGATAAACAACGTTGTCCAGGCGGGATTCGAGCAGGCGGAGCAGGTTTTCACCCGTCACGCCCGGCATTTTCTCGGCCAGTTCAAAATAGTGACGGAACTGGCTCTCCAGTACACCGTAGTAACGGCGGGCATACTGCTTAGTACGCAGCTGACGGCCGTATTCAGACGCTTTTTATTGCGGGCCTGACCACTGGCAGGCATAAGCTACGGCGGGCGACAGCACATTTGCCCGTGTAGCGCAGCGTTCGCCCTTCAAAAGAGTTTCTGACCTTCGCGGCGGCAGAGTTTGCACCGGACCGGTATATCTAGCCATATTGGTTGCACCTCCTGATTTGAATTATACGCGTCTTCTCTTGGGAGGGACGGCATCCGTTGTGGGGGACCGGGGTCACATCCTTGATCATGTTGACCTCGAGTCCGGCGGCACTGCAGGGCGCGGATAGCGGCCTCACGGCCGCGCCGGGTCCTGACGAACACCTCGACAACCTTCAGTCCGTGCTCCATCGCCGCGGAGCAGCGGTTTTCAGCAGCGGTCTGCCGCGTAGGGAGTGGATTTCCGGGAACCAGCGGAAGCCCAGCTCGCCGGCGCTGGCCCAGGACAGAGCATTGCCCTGGGAGTCGGTGATGGTGACAATGGTATTGTTGAACGTGGACTGGATAATATTGGCGCCCCGTTCAATGTTTTTGCGTTGATTCTTTGCGGCGGCGGACGGCGGTTGTACCTTTGCGCGCCGTGGTTTTGCAGCAACCATTCTTATCCCTCCTGCTTATTTCTTCTTTGTTGGCGATGGTCTTCTTCGGTCCCTTGCGGTCATTGGTCTTGGACCGCTGGCAGGAAGAGCCCTGGCGGTGGCGGATACCACGATAGCTGCCGATTTCGATCAAACGCTTAATATCAAAAAGCGATATCCCGGCGGTCACCTTCCACCGTCACGTTATGGTCGATGTATTCCCGCAGTTTGGAAACCTCTTCCTCCGTCAAATCCCGGACACGGGTATCGGGGTTCACGTTGGTAGCGGCGAGAATGTCGTTGGACGTTTTGCGGCCGATCTCAAAGATATAGGTAAGGCCGATTTCAATGCGTTTATCTCTGGGCAGGTCAACACCAGCTATACGCGCCATAATGATATTCCTTCTTCCTTTCGGCTGCGTCCTGTATCAACGGGACGCAAAGAATGAGCATACGCGGGCTGAGGGGAATGAGTCTTGGCGCTGCTTGTTTGGGATTCTCGCAGATGACCATGACACGGCCTTTGCGCTTGATAACCTTGCATTTTTCGCAGATCTTTTTAACAGAAGGTCTGACTTTCATAAGAAGAATCATGTCCTTTTTCCGGAAAGCCGTCGCTCTCAGGGGAGAGCCTGCAACCGAATTCAAATGTATCCCCCATCAAAGGGGAATACGGCGATCTCTTTAGACGAAATGCCGCACTGCGGCATTATTTCCTCGTTCGCCACGTGATCCGGCCTTAGTCAGTCATAGGGGGACATTTCCACTGTGACCTTGTCTCCTTGGCAGAATGTGGATAAAATTCATCCCAAAGTTTTCCTCGAAATAAAATAAAATCTGGTGGCTGTTCGCCAGCTCCACCTGAAAACGTCGCACATTGGGCAGAGCCTCGACTACGGTACCTTCCAGCTCAATAACGTCCGATTTGGACATCAGATAACCTCCTCATGTGATGACGGCCGCGGATTTTCATCCGGCGGTCACGCGTCCGATTCAGCGGTTTTGTTTCCTTCACCGCCGTCAATACCCGGCGCATTCACGATTGGTCGCCATTGAAGCCCTGCCCACTGCAGCGGGGTTCAGTCACATGACGCGGATTTTTCCGCTTAAGCCGTTCCAGCGGCCGGCGGCGTCCCACGGCAATCCACAGGCCGCTGGCATCCGTCAGCAGTACCCCGCCAGAAGATCCCTGTCCTGCCGGCAGACGATACGACCAACGCTCCCCGTTTCAGCATTCCGTCACCCGCCTTTACGTGTTGTCAGAATGACGGGACCGTCTTTGCGGTACGGCGACGGTAATGTTTCGGGCCGAAAGACGGCCGTCTTTCGTCACAGTGGTCCAGCCGTCGCCCAGGATGCGTACATCCCCGGTTCCGGCGTTGATCATAGGTTCAATAGCTAAGGTCATACCCGGCAAATCTGGGACCGCGGCCGGGGGTACCGAAATTGGGCACGCTGGGGTCTTCGTGCAGGTTCGTGCTACTCCGTGACGAACTGCCGTACCACCGAGTAACCACGCACCTCGACATACCTTTGCACAGCCGCGCCGATGTCGCCGACTCTGCCGCCGGCCACCGCCGCCCGAATGCCTTCAAAGGCTCTCGCGGGTAGCGTCCATCAGCGCCTGTGCCCCTCAGAGGAAACCTCCCTGCTGCAACGTTGCGGCATGTCGCCGTGGAAGCCGTTCAAACACGCCCACATCCACACTGACGATATCGCCGGCATGAATCACGCGCTTGCCTGGTATGCCGTGATGACTTGCTCATTAATGGATATGCAGGCGCCGGTCAATCCGCCATAAAGCCGAGGAAGCGAAGGGGTAGCTCCCTCACTCTCGATATACTGACGAACGATCCCGATCGGGACCTCCCGGTGGTAACGCCGGGTTCAATCGCCTCCCGCCAGCTGCAGGCAGCGCCCGGCCGAGATGATGCACGCCCTTTCATAGCGCGCAGCTCCCGGCTGTTCTTGGATAGCAATCATGGTCAGGCCCCTCAACCGCGGCGAGGGTGAGGCGGGTCGTATCGGCGACCCTCTTCCTGTCCTTCCACGATATACAGCTTATCGCTCTGGGCGTAATAACCTTCAGCGGCTCGGTCTGCTTCATGATATACCTGCAGACGTTTCGACGGCATCCGGATGGTCATCCTTGCGCTGGGAAAGGGGCCGCCGCAGCGGTCGCATACGTTCTCCACCGCCGGCCTTTTTTATAGTTTTATTTTATAAGAAGCACCGCAGGAGGCAGACACGGCGGCCTGATACACGCTGGGTAATCGTCTCATCCGCTACCAATATACGATCACGTGGTCGATGACGACCCCATACGGTCAAGCGCCTCGGCCTGGGGAATAGTGGGAAAGCCGTCGAGAATAAATCCGCTTTCGAGAGCACGGACTGTTTCAAGAGCAACACCTACTACGATGAGTATTGTCGTACCACCGAGTGAAAGACCTGTGATGCCTGTGAGGTTCTGGAATATAATAGGGAATATTGCGATGATACCAAGGAATATTGCACCTACCAGAGTAACCTTTGAAAGTGAGTTGTGGATGAAATCCGATGTGGGCTTGCCCGGACGATAACCGGGGATAGCACCATTGTTCTTCTTAAGATCATTGGCTATCTGTACAGGATTATACTGCATTGCAATATAGAAGTAGTTGAAGCCGATGATAAGGAAGAAATAAAGTATTGCATAAACCACGTTGTTCGTGCTGAACAGAGCGATAAAGTCGCTCCAGAATGCGTGGCCCGATGTTGCAGTTACACCGAAGAAGTATCCGATCGTTGCGGGCAGCGACATAATTGACATCGCAAAGATGATAGGCATAACGCCTGCCATTGCAACCTTTATCGGAATGTGGTTTGTCTGACCGCCGTACATCTTTCTGCCGACTACTCTTTTTGCATACTGAACGGGAATACGTCTTTCTGCGTTTGTCATCAGTATTACGAATGCAATCATCAATACATAGATAACGAGTATCAGCGGTACGAAGAACCAGTTCTGCGGAGCAACCGAGATCTGCTTGATCAGATTGATAACCATATCGGGAACTCTTGATATGATACCTGCAAACAGTATCATTGAAATACCGTTGCCGATACCCTTCTGGGAGATCTGATCGCCCAGCCATATAATAAGCGAAGCACCCGCTACAAAGCAAGCCACGATAGTAATCGCAGCGATGACTCCGTCAAAGCCTTCCGTATAGAGAACAGCACTCTTGTGTGTTGTTTCGTTTACAGTGTTGCGAAGTCCGATGTAGAATGCTATCGCCTGGAATAAACCAATGCCCAAAGCTACATACTTCGTGATCTTGTTTATCTTCTTACGTCCTTCTTCGCCTTCCTTGCTCAGACGCTCCAGTGCAGGAATTGCAACTGTGAGCAGCTGAACTATGATGGAGGCGTTGATGTACGGTGTGATCGACATAGCAAACAGCGTACCGTTGCTGAGCGATCCACCCGTCATAACGTCGAGATAATTAAGTATCGTTCCTTCACCCATCATCTGTTTGATAGTCGAGGGTTCAAGGAATGGAACGAAGATTGCTGCGCCAAAGCGGAATATAACTATTATGAGCAATGTAAATAAAATCTTTTTGCGAAGTGCGGGATCTTTCCACGCGTTTCTAAAGACTTGAAACATTACTCTACCTCAGCCTTTCCGCCGGCACTTTCGATCTTAGCCTTAGCTGATTCAGAGAACTTGGCAGCCTTAACTGTAAAGCTCTTTGTAACCTCGCCGTTGCCAAGTACCTTAACGCCGTCAAGAACCTTAGTTACAAGACCTGCATCGATAAGAGCGTCTGTATCGATAACAGCACCGTTCTCAAAGCGAGCTTCGAGGTCGGCTACGTTTACAACAGTGTATTCTGTAGCAAAGATATTGTTAAAGCCTCTCTTAGGCATACGTCTTGCGAGTGATGTCTGACCACCTTCAAATCCGGGTCTTACGCCGCCGCCTGAACGTGCCCACTGACCCTTGTGACCTTTACCGGCTGTCTTACCGTGACCGGAACCGTGTCCGCGTCCGATACGCTTAACTTCCTTTGTTGCACCTGCTGCAGGGTATAATTCGTGTAGCTTCAATTGTTACACCTCCTATTTGTTAATGTGCTTATTTAACTTCTATAAGGTGTAAGGAATTATTCCTCAGTAACCTCAACTAAATAAGAAATTTCTTTTATCTTGCCTCTTGTTGCTGCATTGTCGGGCTGAACTGTTTCTGCACCGATCTTGCGAAGTCCGAGAGAGGCTGCTGTTGCGATGTGGCTGTCCTTACGTCCAACCAGTGATTTAACCAGCTTGATTTTTAAAGCCATTTCGGTTTCCGTCCTTTCTGCAAAGTAAAAGCTTAACCTAAGATCTCTTTTACAGACTTGCCTCTGAGCTCAGCTACCTGCTGTGCATCTCTGAGAGCTGTAAGACCTGCCATTGTAGCTCTTACTACGTTGCAGGGGTTGTTAGAACGAAGTGACTTAGTACGGATGTTCTTGATACCTGCCATCTCTACAACGGCACGAACGGGGCCGCCTGCGATAACGCCGGTACCTTCGGGAGCGGGCTTCATCAGAACTGCGCCTGCACCGAATTTTCCTACTATTTCATGAGGGATCGTTGTACCCTTTAATGAGATCTTTACGAGGTTCTTCTTAGCGTCCTCAAGGCCCTTGCGGATAGCGTCGGGAACTTCGTTCGACTTACCCATGCCAAAGCCTACGACACCGTTGCCGTCACCAACAACAACCAGTGCGGAAAACTTCATGATACGTCCGCCCTTAACAGTCTTGGATACACGGTTCAGAGCAACAACCCTTTCGGAAAGCTCATAATTGCTTGCATCTAAAAGTGCCAAATTCTTGTCCTCCTGTTTTTATTGCGGGTTTCAGTAAACCCTTGCCTTACTGATTAGAAGTTGAGTCCGCCTTCACGAGCGCCATCTGCGAGTGCGGCAACTCTGCCGTGATATACGTAACCTGAACGGTCAAATACTACATCGCTGATGCCTGCTGCCTTTGCCTTTTCTGCAAGTGCAAGACCAACCTTCTTTGCTGCCTCTGCATTGCCGCCGAAGCCTTCAAAGCTCTTCTCCATTGTAGATGCACTGCAAAGGGTTTTGCCTGCTTCATCATCAATGATCTGAGCGTAAATGTGCTTAGCAGAACGGAAAACGCTGAGACGGGGGCAAGCTGCAGTACCGCTGATCTTAGCACGGATACGCTTGCGACGCTTGATTCTGCTCTTCTTGCTGTCTATTACTTTAACCATTATTTTTCACCCCTTGCGGTTTATTTCTTACCCTTACCTGCTTTACCTTCCTTGCGGCGGATCGTTTCGTCGGTATACTTGATACCCTTGCCCTTATAAGGCTCGGGAGGACGCTTGCTTCTTACTTCAGCTGCAAACTGACCAACCTTCTGCTTATCAATACCTGTGATAATGATCTTGTTAGGTGCGGGTGACTCTATCTTGATGTCTTCTGTATCGGATACGATTACCTGATGTGAGTAACCGAGGTTCATTATAAGATCCTTACCCTGCTTCTGTACACGGTAACCGACACCGTTTACATCAAGCTCCTTCTTGAAGCCGTTTGTAACGCCTTCAACCATGTTGAAGATAAGCGTTCTTGTAAGACCGTGAAGTGCACGGTTTTCCTTTTCGTCGTCAGGACGTGTAACGGTAACAAAACCGCCGTCAACTGCGATCGACATAGAGGGCTTGAACTCCTTTGTGAGTGTGCCCTTAGGACCCTTTACTGTAACTGTAGAACCGTCTACTTTAACTTCGACGCCGGCAGGAACAGCTATAGGATGTTTACCTATTCTTGACATATCTGCTCCTCCTTAATTACCAAACGAAAGCGAGCACTTCGCCGCCAACGTTGTTCTTGCGTGCTTCTCTGTCTGTCATGATACCCTTAGAGGTTGACACGATTGCAATTCCTAAGCCCTTCATAACCTTGGGCATATCCTTGCTGTTTGAGTAGATTCTAAGTCCGGGCTTGCTTACACGGCGTAAACCTGTAATGACCTGCGACTTGTTCTCAGTATACTTTAAGGTGATTCTGATAACGCCCTGCTTGTCGTCATCTATCACTCTGAAACTCTTAATGTAACCCTCATCTACAAGTATCTGTGCGATCTGCTTCTTCATGTTAGAAGCGGGCACGTCTACTGTAGGATGCTTTGCAGAGTTAGCATTACGAATTCTTGTCAGCATATCTGCGATAGTATCGGTGATCTGCATTACTTACTTCCTCCTTGAAAATTTGTTCTTAAATTACCAGCTGGATTTCTTTACGCCGGGGATCTGTCCTTTATAAGCAAGCTCTCTGAAGCAGATTCTGCAGATGCCGAACTTACGCATATAAGCGTGAGGTCTGCCGCAGATCTTGCATCTGTTGTAAGAACGTGTAGAAAACTTTGCAGGACGCTGCTGTTTAGCAATCATTGACTTCTTTGCCATAGTTGATAGTTTCCTTTCTCTGTCTTACTTAGCGAACGGAGCGCCCATAAGTGAGAGCAGCTCTCTTGCTTCTTCGTCAGTCTTGGCTGTGGTTACGAAGTTGATATCCATACCACGAACCTTATCGATCTTATCATACTCGATTTCAGGGAATATCAGCTGTTCCTTGATACCTGTGGAATAGTTGCCTCTGCCGTCGAACGAATTGGGGTTGATACCTCTGAAGTCACGAACACGGGGGAGAGCTACGTTGAAGAATCTGTCGAGGAACTCGTACATTCTATCATCTCTCAGTGTTACCTTGACACCGATTACCATTCCTTCTCTGAGCTTGAAGTTAGCTACTGACTTCTTAGCACGGCATACAATGGGCTTCTGACCTGTGATCTGCATAAGGTCGCTCATGATAGCGTCTACTACCTTAGCGTTTTCCTTTGCTTCACCGCAGCCGACATTGATTATGATCTTGTCGAGCTTGGGAACCTGCATTGTGCTTTTGTAACCGAACTTCTTGAAAAGAGCAGGAGCAACTGTTTCCTTATAATATGCTTTCATTCTTGTCATATCGTTTATTTCTCCTTTAGCGACAGCAGCCGGAAGTTACTTTATCCGACCTCTCTGTCGTAATTCGGGGCGTCTGATTAAAGCTCAGCGCCGCAGTGCTTGCAAACTCTTACCTTCTTGTCGCCCTCAACCTTGTGACCTACTCTTGTAGGCTTGTTGCACTTGGGGCATACAGGCATTACCTTGCACGCATAGATAGGAGCTTCTGCCTTTACAAGACCGCCCTGTTCGCCCTGTCTTCTGGGCTTAACGTGCTTTGTTACGAGGTTTCTGCCTTCAACGATAACCTTCTTTTCCTTGGGAGATACTTCAAGTACCTTGCCCTGCTTGCCCTTGTCTTTGCCGGACATGATCTGAACGTTATCGCCTGTCTTGATGTGTAATGTGTTCATTTACGACCTCCGGATTATAATACTTCGGGAGCAAGTGAAAGGATCTTCATGTAGTCCTTGTCACGCAGCTCTCTGGCTACGGGCCCAAAAATACGTGTACCTCTGGGGTTCTTATCTTCCTTTATTATAACGGCTGCGTTTTCATCAAAACGGATGTATGTTCCGTCATCACGTCTGATGCCTGTTGCTGAACGAACGATTACTGCCTTGACAACATCGCCCTTCTTAACAGTTCCGCCGGGGCTTGCTTTCTTTACGGAAGCAACTACTACGTCACCGATGTTAGCGTACTTTCTGCGTGTACCGCCGAGTACTCTGATGCACATAAGCTCTTTAGCGCCCGTGTTATCCGCAACCTTCATGCGTGTCTGCATCTGAATCATGGATTAATTCTCCTTCCGATAAATTTAAAGTAATAAATTACTTAGCCTTTTCGATGATGTTTACTAAACGCCATCTCTTATCCTTGGAAAGGGGTCTGGTCTCCATAATCTCAACCTTGTCGCCGATTCCGCAGGAGTTGTTCTCGTCATGCGCCTTAAGCTTGATTGTACGCTTAATGATCTTCTTGTAGAGGGGGTGGCGGACATTGTCCTTGATTGCTACTACGATAGTCTTGTCCATCTTATCGCTTACAACCATACCTACTCTGGTCTTTCTTAAATTTCTTTCGCTCAAAGTAAAGTCCTCCTCTCTCTTACTTGTTGTCAGCTGCCAGCTCACGCTCACGCTGAACTGTCTTGACAATTGCTATTTCCTTCTTAACAGCGCCGATTCTCGTAGGATTGTCGAGCTTGTTAACGGCGAGCTGGAAACGGAGGTTGAATAATTCCTGCTTAAGCTCTACGAGCTTCTTATCGAGCTCCATTTCAGATAACTCTCTGATTTCTTTAACCTTCATTACTGCTCACCTCCTGTTTCCTTACTTACGAACTTGCACTTAATGGGGAGCTTGTGCATAGCAAGACGCATAGCTTCTCTTGCAGTTTCTTCGGGAACGCCTGCGATCTCGAACATTACACGGCCGGGCTTAACAACGGCTACCCAGTACTCAGGTGAACCCTTACCAGAACCCATTCGGGTCTCGGCAGGCTTCTCTGTGATGGGCTTGTCGGGGAATATCTTTATCCATACCTGACCGCCACGCTTGATGTAACGTGTCATAGCAATACGGGCAGCTTCGATCTGGTTTGATGTGATCCAAGCGGGCTCAAGTGCCTGTAAACCGTATTCGCCGTGGCTGACTACATTACCACGTGTTGCTTTACCGGTCATACGACCTCTCTGTACTCTTCTGTACTTTACTCTCTTCGGAAGCAGCATTAGTCGTTACCTCCCTCTTTTTTCTCAACTCTGGGTCTGCGTGATCTGTTGTCGTTGTTTCTGCGACGGGGCTTTTCTGTTGTTCTCTGTGCAGGAATCTCACCCTTGAGAACTTCGCCCTTGTAGATCCAGACCTTAACACCGATAACGCCGTAAGTTGTGTTAGCTCTTGCAACGCCGTAATCAATGTCTGCTCTTAATGTCTGTAAGGGGATCGTGCCTTCGTGGTAATTCTCGCTTCTTGCGATTTCAGCACCGCCAAGACGGCCGCTTACCATTGTCTTGATACCCTTTGCACCTGACTTCATTGTTCTGCCGATGCAGCTCTTCATAGCTCTTCTGAAAGATACACGCTGCTCTAACTGCATTGCGATGTTCTCTGCTACGAGCTTAGCATTCATATCGGGGTTCTTAACCTCAACGATATTTAAGTTAACGTCCTTGCCGCCTGCAATCTTTGAGATCTCTGCACGGAGCTTTTCGATCTCTGCGCCCTTAGCACCGATAAGCATACCGGGCTTTGCGGTAAGAATATGAATCTTGATCTTGTTGTCTGATGAACGCTCGATCTCAACCTGAGCAATACCTGCTGCTCTTGAAAGCTGCTGGTCGGACTTTTCGCCGTTTGCTCTTGTGAGCATTCTCTTGTTCATGATATAGTCACGGATTTTGTAGTCTTCAACGAGTGTATCGCCAAAAGTTGCCTTGCCGGCAAACCAACGGGAATCCCAATCTTTGATAACTCCGACTCTGAGACCGTGCGGATTAACTTTCTGTCCCATTGTACTCCTCCTTATTCAGCTTCTTTTACAACCAGAACGATGTTGGAAGTTCTCTTGAGAATACGATGTGCTCTTCCGTGATCCTTATGTCTGATTCTCTTTAAAGTAACGCCGGCGCCAACGTGGCAGCTCGAAACATAGCACTTGGAAAGATCCATTGAGTGATTGTTCTCTGCGTTTGCCATTGCTGACTTGAGGAGCTTCTGTAAAGGCTCGCTCGCTGACTTGGGTGTGTGCTTGAGGATCGCCATAGCCATGTCGCAGGGCTTGTTTCTGATAAGATCAAGAACAACGCCAACCTTGCGGGGAGATATGCGAACCTGTCTGAGTTCTGCTCTTGCCTCCATTGATGTCTCCTCCTTACTTACTTGTTTTGCTTCCTGCATGACCCTTGTAGGTTCTTGTAGGAGCGAATTCGCCCAGCTTGTGACCTACCATGTCTTCAGTCACATATACGGGAACGTGCTTTCTGCCGTCGTGTACAGCAAATGTATGTCCGACGAAATCAGGGAATATTGTGCTTGAACGGCTCCAGGTCTTGAGAACTTTCTTCTCGCCTGCTTCGTTCATAGCGAGCACTCTCTTCATGAGCGCTTCCTGCACATAAGGTCCCTTCTTGATACTTCTGCTCATTGTATAATTTCCTTTCAAGTGGATTGCAAGTTAATATGCGGCGGATTCTTTACTGCTATGCCGCAAACGCCGCACTTATTAACAACGACTTGTAGTAGTTATTACTTGCTGTTTCTTCTCTTAACGATGAACTTGTCTGTGCTCTTGCCGATCTTTCTGGTCTTATAACCGAGAGCGGGCTTGCCCCAGGGAGTTACAGGGCCGGGACGACCAACGGGTGACTTACCTTCACCACCGCCGTGGGGGTGGTCGTTCGGGTTCATTACAGAACCTCTTACTGTAGGTCTAACGCCCATGTGACGAACACGTCCTGCCTTACCGTAGTTAACGTTCTCGTGGTCGAGGTTTGATACAACACCGATAGTAGCCATGCAATTATCGGATACGTTTCTTAACTCACCGCTGGGAAGTCTTAACAGAGCGTAGCCGTTTTCCTTAGCCATGAGCTGTGCCATGTTACCTGCGGAACGAACGAGCTGACCGCCCTTACCGGGATAAAGCTCTATATTGTGAATAACCGTACCTACGGGGATGTCAGCAAGTGCAAGTGCGTTACCGGGCTTGATGTCAGCGTCGGAACCGCTTCTTACCTTGTCGCCTACGTTCAGACCGTCGGGAGCGATGATGTATCTCTTCTCGCCGTCCTCGTACTGAATCAGTGCGATGAATGCTGAACGGTTGGGGTCGTACTCAAGAGTCATAACCTCAGCATCCATACCGAGCTTGTTTCTCTTAAAGTCGATTACACGATATTTTCTTCTCTGTGCGCCGCCCTTGTGTCTTACAGTGATTCTACCGTAGCTGTTACGGCCGGAGTTCTTCTTGAGTGACTCAAGCAGGCTTCTCTCGGGCTCAACCTTTGACAGAACGCTGTAGTCGGTAACAGTCATACCTCTGCGACCGGGGGTGACAGGTTTATAAGTCTTAATAGCCATTTATATCACTCCTTTATATCATTCCGTCGAAGAACTCGATTGTCTTAGAGCCTTCAGCGAGAGTTACAACAGCTTTCTTCCAAGCGGGTGTGTAACCTTCGTTTCTGCCCATTCTCTTCATTACGCCGCGGCAGTTTACTGTGTTTACCTTAGCAACCTTAACACCGGGGAAGAGAGCCTCGACAGCCTTAGCTATCTCGATCTTGTTGGAGTCCTTGGCAACCTTGAAAGTGTACTTGCCCTGAGTAAGCATTTCCATGCTCTTCTCTGTAATAACGGGCTTTAAAATGATGTCATAAGCGAGCTTTGCCATTATGCGTACACCTCCTCGATAGTAGCAACGGCATCCTTGACAACGATGAACTTGTTGTACTTTAAGATGTCGTATACGTTAAGAGTGTTGGCCTGAGTTGTCTTTACGCCGGGAATATTAGCGGCGCTCTTGATAACCTTTTCGTCAACGCTGTTGAGAACGATAAGTGCCTTGTCAGCGCTGAGAGCCTTTAACATGTTAACGATTGTCTTTGTCTTGAATTCGTCAGCTGTGATAGAATCAACAACTATCATGCTGCCGTCCTGCACCTTAGCTGAAAGTGCAGACTTTAATGCAAGTCTCTTTACCTTTTTATTTAAAGAGTATGTGTAGCTTCTGGGCTTGGGGCCTAAAGCAACACCGCCGTGTGTCCACTGGGGAGCTCTGGTAGAACCCTGTCTTGCGTGACCTGTGCCCTTCTGACGCCAAGGCTTTTTACCGCCGCCGCTTACTTCTGTTCTTGTAAGCGTTGACTGTGTACCCTGACGCTGATTTGCCAGGTAATTTACCACTGCTGCGTGCATAACAACTGTGTTCGGCTCAATACCGAAAATGTTGTCATTAAGCTCAAGGTCGGACACAACAGCTCCTGTCATATCATATACTGATATTTTTGCCATGATGATCCTCCTCCTTACGCTTTCTTAACCGCATCGGTAATGCACACAACTCCGCCCTTAGGACCGGGAATAGCACCCTTGATTGCGATAAGATTGTTTTCTGCATCGATCTTAACGATAACGAGATTCTGAACTGTTACGTTCTCAGCACCCATGTGACCTGCCATGCCCTTGCCCTTGAATATTCTCGAGGGAGATGAGCAAGCACCCATAGAACCTGCATGTCTGTGTACAGGACCTGTACCGTGAGTTTCCTTAAGTCTGTGCTGGTTGTGACGCTTGATAGCGCCCTGGAAGCCCTTACCCTTGCTAACGCCGCTTACGTCGATAACGTCGCCTGCTGCGAATACGTCAGCCTTCAGAACGTCGCCAACGTTTACGTTGCTGATGTCGTCTAATCTGAACTCCTTGAGAGTTCTCTTGAAGGGAAGGTCATTCTTCTTGAAGTGACCTGTCATGGGCTTGTTTGTGTGCTTCGGTGATACATCGCCGAAACCAAGCTGAACTGCTTCATAGCCGTCATTCTCAGCTGTCTTGAGCTGTGTTACAACGCAAGGACCTGCTTCGATAACGGTAACAGGAACTACTTTTCCTGCTTCGTCGAAAATCTGGGTCATTCCGATTTTCTTTCCGATTAAACCCTTAGTCATGGTTTAAATCCTCCTGTTTAGGTTATTGGTCGGTTTCCCGACTTGACCACCGACACCGATATTGTTTCGGGTTTCCGGTGCCGAAGGTTATTGGTTGGCTTCACGCCAACATAACTCGCTATGGCTTACGCTTCCATAGTCATTTCCACACCTGCGGGAAGTTCGAGGCTCTGCAGAGCTTCAACTGTCTTGTTGGTGGGGCGGATTACGTCGATAAGACGCTTGTGAGTTCTCATTTCGAACTGCTCACGGCTGTCCTTGTACTTGTGTACGGCTCTCAGGATCGTTATTACTTCCTTGTTTGTGGGAAGCGGAATAGGACCTGCAACTCTTGAACCTGTACGCTTGGCTGTTTCAACGATCTTTGCAGCAGCTGCATCAACTGTTGCGTGCTCGTAGCCCTTGAGCTTGATTCTCACTTTTTCCTTAACTGCCATTCTTGTTTCTCCCTTTCATAAGATTTTCGGGGGAAAGATACGGTTTGCGGTATTTATAAAACATACCGTGCCGGGTGTTTCGTATGCTCTCATATAAAACAGGATCTTTTCCCACGGGGGTATCAACCTTATTGCTAACCCTTCCCGTCTTGACGGGAGAACGATCCCAAACTTATATAAAGCACCGAAAACCGCTTTGCAAAGCCGTTTTCGCCCATTCACTGGACATACTCCGTCTGAATTACCGGCATAGCCGCAACCTCAGACATCACAGCATATCATTGCAGTACGCTTTCACGCGCAAGAATTATTATACAGCATTACGATGCGGAATACAAGCCTTTTTCAAAAATTTAAAGATAGAAATTACAATTAAAAATCTCCGCATTTTTGTGCATGTTGACTAATTGGTTTTATGCTATTATTTCCGTTCCGCCTGCCTGTATTCGTTAATTTTTCTGCCGCTTATTTATAATGCTTTGGTGCGTAGCGCCGCAGAGCTTCATCGGATATAGAAAACTGCAAAAAATCTGAGGGCAGGTAACACTACCTGCCCTCGCTGTCACTTTGATTTTATTTCGCCGTTGTTGCCTTTGCGGAAATGTACTCGCTGAACCTGTTGCTTCCGTCAACCGTTTTGAATGACTTCATACGGAAGGAATACGTTGTTCCCTTTGCGAGCGGGCTGACAACCATTGTCGTTACGTTCTTATCTTTGATAACGTTTATCTGCGTCCACTTTCCGCCCTTGTACTGTTCAATGACATATCCCGAGGCGATTGTGTTGCGGCTCCAGCTGAGCTTTACCGCCGTCTGCGACAACGCCGTTGCGTTGAACTTAGCCACGTTCGCAATTCTGGTCGTTCCGGCCATCGAAACATAGCCGCCGTAGGTTGTCTTTGTGCCGTTTGTCTTATACGCTCTTATTCTGAACGAATATCTCGTATCCGGGTTAAGACCCTTGACAATGAACTTCAGCGTCGTGTTATTCTTTGTTACCGCTATCTGCGTCCACTTTCCGCCCTTGTACTGCTCTATCGCATATCCAGTAACGTTAGCGTTACGTTCCCATTCAAGAGTTATCCATGTAGCCGTGGTCGAGGTAACTCTTGCATTCTTCACTGCCGCAGGAGGAGTTTCCGCCTTAACTGTGGTATAGCCGCTGTAGTTTGTCTTGCCGTCGGTATTCTTGTATGTCTTTATGCGGAATGAATAAGGTGTTGCGTCCGCCAGCCCCTTTACAGTAAAGGTAAGCGTTGTGTTGTTCTTAGTTACCGCTATCTGCGTCCACTTTCCGCCCTTGTACTGTTCGATTATGTAGCCTGTAACCTTATCGTTCCTGTTCCAGTCCAGCTTTACAGCTGTAGGAGATATTGCGGTGCCGACAAATTTGTCGGTATTTGTAAGCTGCGTTTTTGCCGCAAGCCTTACATAGTCGCTGTATGCCGTACCCGACGATAAAGTCTTATATGCCCTCATCCTGAACGTGTACGTTGTATCGGCGGCAAGTCTGCTTACATTGTACGAAACCGTGGAGTTGTTATTTATCTTTGCAATCTGTGTCCACTTTCCGCCTTTGTACTGCTCTATCTCATAGCCGCTCGCATTTGCGTTCTTATCCCACTTCAGCGAAACACTCGATGAAGTCGCCGATCCAGCCGCAAAGCCTGTAGGAGTTGCAACATCATTGTCGATCTTGATTTCCGCATAACCGAGAATATAGTAGTATTTGTATTTTGAATTGTAACTGTAATCCTGTCTGACCTGAGTTCCGTTCAGATAGAATTTTGCTTTTTTGAGATTATACTCATAGCAGTCGGCATTGATGTATATATAGCACCAGTACGTCTTGCCCTTCTCAAATACAGTCGGTGTTTTCCACTCTTCATCGTCATACCAGTCAATACTTATAAGGCTCATATGCTCAGGAAGATTATGTGAGATTAAACTCTTTGCCGGAGTTCCTCCTGCCTTCGGAGGTGTTATCTGTACATATATATTCTGATCATATTCTTCAAACGGCACCCTCAGACTGTTAATCACTACCGTTCCGTCATTGGAAACCGTGAACAGTTCCTTGTCTTCGGATGTCAGCCAGAATCCTTCTCTGTAAGTATCAAGCCTGCATCGGAATATATAACCGGGAGAAAGCGCATATCCCGACTTAGGCGTTACCTTGAATTTGACCGCATAACAGTTATCTACTATAAGCTCGTCATCGTCGTAAACCTCTTCGTTATTTTCCCATGTGTTTAAAAGCGGCGTGACAAGAGTTACCGAATATTTATCAGGTTCCGATTCAGTAAGCTGCAGATCGTTTACCTGTCTGTAAGGCAGGAAGTTGCTGATTTCGACCCCGACCGTCCTGATTCCTTCATCGCAAACAAGAACGCTCTTAAATGCAATCTCGTTAAGACCGATGTAAATATGGTCTGCCGCTTGCCATTCATTTGCGGGATCCTCAAACCTGCGCATCTTTACTGTGCCTGTTGTATACGCTGCAACGTATCCGCTGTTCAGCTTTACTTTTACAAATATGTTGTATTTGAAGCCTTTGCACAGCTGAATATCGTTTACTATATTGTTTCCGTAAACATCACGGATATTGTTTATCGTCAGACTGTATTTTTCGGGTTCACCCGACGCAACGCTGACGTCGCTTAACTTCGAGCCACCGTGAAAACCTGACACGACCGCCTTGATTCCCGTTACGGCTTCAAAGTCATAATCAATTATTATTATCTCGTTGATTCTCAGCACATTGCCGTAATTTATAACAGCCTTATACAGCATTGTGCATTTTTCCGTAACTTCAGGCGGCGTATACGACAGATCGTTTATAGCTTCGGGAATTCCTGTGAACGAGCCGAAATTCTTGGATACATACCAATCTACCGTTTTTATCGGATCGCCCGTATCGAACGGATTGGGAGCCTGAGTGAGCAGTTTGATTTCGCCTACGCTGTTGCTGTTGACGGTAAAACGTGTGCGCTTGTTATTGCTCAGCACATAATTATTTCTGTCTGTCTTCAGCCTGCAGATTTCGTCTGCGCCTCTTGCTGCCATAGCCTTCTTTTCGTCAATGCCGGCCTGCGGTGCGGTAAGCAGAGTCGTGTACTCTACCTTTTCTGCAGAATTTGTGATCGTACCTGCTTTAGAAGTAAGTACCGCCTTCTCGGTAGGATAATATACCTCTATATCATTTGGGCTAAGCGGCATGGTTCCGCCCAGGAGCGTTATGTTGTAATACTTTTTCTGTAACGCCTCGTCACTTGTAACACGGACAAAATACGGATCGGAAATTATCGTTCCCGTTTTATCGGTCACTCTGCCCTTGCTCTTGTTTGTGATGGTTCCGCCCGTCATAACCAGCGATGCGTAATAATCACAACCGTCTATCGAGGAGAGCGCTATACTGGAGGTAGTTACTATAGTACCTCCGTTTATCAGAGCAGTAGAATTAAGCGTTCTTTGTTTGCCGGCAAAACCGTTATCCAGCTTTATCGGAGTACCGATCTGTGCGTCAAAATAACCGTCATTGATTACAAGATCCGACGCACTCAGCTTGATCATTTCACAATACATCGCATTGGTACCCGTGTAGCAGAATGTACCTCCGTTTATAACAATCGTACTTCTGTTCTCAGCCAAAAACAGATTCTGGGCTACATCCTTGGCATAGAAATACATTTTACCCGTTCCCACCGAGTCCTCGATGGTCAGCTTACTGTATTCGACGCTGAGCAGATGATCCTGCGAGTCAATACTGTTACCTGTCTTTTTAAGCGTATATCCGGCAAGGTCCAGCGTCTTGTCACTTTCTATAGGCGGACACAATCTCGTCAGATAGTTAGGCTTATATTCCTCAGGGTCGCAGTCAATATCTGCGCCAAGCCTTATCTGAGACTCCTCACTGCCGTTGTACGCCAATCTCAGCTGCCGGTAACTACGGACGATAAGGTATCCGTCACTTGAATACTCTGTGCTTTCACCATCGGTGCCTGCGGCACTGATAGGTATGATTGTCAGCGGCAGTGCGGTTATCATAATAGCAAGTGCCGCAAACAAAGCTGTAATGCGTTTAAATTTTATTTTCATAATCCTTTACCTCCTCATTATAATTTTCAAAGTTCATATAAGCCCACTGCTCTTTATTATATTTTACACCGCATTCAGCAAAATGACATTACCCAGATGGGTAAATTATGCAATTCATCTTGATACCTCATTGCCTTTTTCGTTATTGTGAAGCTCATCTTCGGTAATTGTGCGGTTTTCCGCCCGAAAACACCGCCGCAGATTTTCGCATATCTCTTGCAGACAGAATACCGGCTAAGGTGGTTTGACATAAGATTCGACAGATAACAAACAGAAAAACGGGCATCGGTAAAATGCCGATGCCCGTTTCAGATTGTCGAAAAACTGATTATTATTAAACCCCACACAGCAAAATATGTCGCCAACACCGCTTAAAACAATTTCTATACTGATAAGGTATTAATATTTTCGTGAGTATACTGGTACAACTGCACTGACATTTACCTTTCAAAAAACGCCACTAACCTGAGATATATGTACTAACCTGCGGACGTGTAGCGTTAAGCGTCCGCATACGCATAGTTTTGAAATATGACCGTTTGCGCCAAAGCACTATCAAACTTGCCTCCCTTGTCAAAGGGAGGTGGATTGACGGCAAGGCACAAACTGTTGATTTATTGCGTTTGCTTGCAGTATATCCGCCTTTTTATACTACAAGCTTTTCTGCCGTCAAGACGGAGGGATTGTCACGCAACCCTCGCCTGTATCAACCCTTCCAAAACCGCACTATCCTTCGAAAAGCACTATATCCTTGCCCGCCCTCGAAAAAGGGTGAGGTTCTGTTGCTCGGTCAAGCCGAGCCAACTATGGTGGGGATTGTTAATGCCTTAGTAGTTTTTATGGTAGTACTCCTATCAATTCCAATCCCCTCGCATCGCACCACCCCTTCCAAAACCGCACTATCCCACTCGCTTTTTGTAGGGCGAGGGGCTTGCCCCTCCCGAAACATCACTGCAATTATCGAAAACAAGTTAATAGAATTATATTGTAAAACGTAACCGCAATTAATCCTCGATACTTAACAGATTAAAAACGCTGAGAAAATCAAAAATTCGATTCAACGGGAGGGGCAAGCCCACTCCCCTACAAAATTTCCAAACACAAAAATCCGCCATTTGAGTAAACAGCGGATTCTATATATTCAATTCTCAGCACTCGACAAAATGGTGTTCATAGTAAAGCAATAACGCTTTAACAGCACTCACCGCACCCCACCGTGACCGCCGCATATTAAATTATCGCTTTCTATAATCCCGCCGTTTTGCTAATCTTAGCCGAACACTGACAATTCCAAAGGCGGAATTTACAGTGGCTTTCAGCCATAGGCGGAATCTGAAGCGGCTCACAGCCGCAAAAAGCGGTCACAGCATATCACCGTGACCGCCGCATATTAAATTATCGCTTTCTATAACCCCGCCGTTTTGCTAATCTTAGCCGAACACTGACAATTCCAAAGGCGGAATTTGAAGCGGCTCACAGCCGCCCACATTATATTAATTACTGCTTTGTTTATTCCCGACCGTTCGCTAACCTCAATAACGCACCAACCTTTAAAAAGGTCGGAATTTGAGGCGGCTCACAGCCGCAGCCGCTTAGCCGTTGCCGACTTCTACAACGTAAATATCAACGTATTGCAGACCCCATGCGCAAGCATCGTCATAATGCTCCTCTGTACTGCCCATATATACGTCTACAGGGATCGTACCTGCCATCATTCCATCGCCTGTATCGGCGGCAATAGCATAGCCGTAGCAGATATTGTCATACTGACCGACTATATAGAGCTTCGAGCCATAGGGGATAACATTGGGATTTACCGCAACTGTACCTATCTCAGCCATTCTGCCGCTTGCGGTATACGCACCTTCGGGCGCTGTATAGGCTGTAGCCTTTCCTGATACCACATACTCATAGTCAACCGGTCTGCCGTTCCTAAGTACAATAGATGTATCATCTATCTTGCAATAAGGAGTTACGATTGCCGCACCCTCGGCTATAACCTCGTCAACCTTCTTGGTCAATACCTTTGTGGTCTTCTTTACATCCGTCTTAACGCCGTCGATGTAGGTGGTAGTCGTTGTAGTTCTTATCTTGCCGTTGACACCCTTTGTACGAACCTCGCTCTGACCTATAGCCAGAATGTTGCTCGTTACGGTAGATGTCTGATAAGGAATAATCTTATCCTGATTTTCAGTCTTTATCTCGACTCTTGAAACCTTTAACTCGGCAGGTCCGGTTATCTTGGATTCAAGCTCCTCGCTTACCATATCGTTCTTGCCGAGCGTTATTTTCGCTCTTTTCAAAAGCTCTGAAACCGTGTTGTCAAGGCATTTTACGGTTGTTGTCTTTCCGTCTGCAGTGATTTTCACGTCATAAGCTCTTGTAACAGCGATCTTCTGTCCTTCTTTAAGAACAGCCGTCTTTGCAGGCGATACCTTGTCGTATTCGCCAAGCTCAACGCCCGCCTGCTCAAGCAGCTGTGCCACTGTAGCGTCAACGCTGTATGCAGTGGCGGTCTTCTTGCCGCCTTCCAGAATATCAACGTCAAAGGCTCTTTCGATAGTAAGAGTGGCCGTTGCCACGTTCTCCTCAAAGCCTGTGAAGTCTATCCTGTCGTATGCGCCGAGCGTTATGTGGTTCTCTCTGAGAATCTCATAAGGGTCGGCACTTACCGTATAAACAATACGCTTTTCGTTCTCGTCGATTATCTCAACGTCATTTCTGAAGTAGAGCAGACCTGTCATAAGGAATACTCCGAAGATACTGCCGAATATAAGCAGTATTTTAAGTGCTGCGTTCTTTGATATGCGTATTGTCAGTCCGGTGTTTCTGAATCTGGGAAACATATATCCGCCTTTCGTCATCATATCGGTAGGTTTAAGCAGTACCCATACGGGCATCACGGCATTAAAATTACGGCTAGATCCGTCTGTCACCACTGACCGTGTACGATAACTCCCCGTGTGGAGAGAACCGCTGCTACGTTTATTATCGGGCTTTTTTCAAGCTCTAGACAATTATAATTTCCGTTTTGCAAAATGTCAAATAGCTTGGGGCAGTCATTTTTGTTGAAAATGCACAAGAAAAAACTGTAACCGTTTTGTAACCTTTTTGTTACCGTTTTGTAATCAGTTAAAATCTGGATATTGTTGACTTATTTTGTAATTTAATTTGTTAATCTGCCCAAAATTGAAGTTTGGATTTTTGTTGTGTTTTTAGACAAAAATAATTATACTGATTTGGAGGTTTTGATGCATATATGTTATGTAATGGTAATTGAATTACACAAAAAGGTCGGGCAGACAAGCGGAAAAACAGCCGGTAACATAGCAGGAAAGCCGATTTATGAGCATTTTTAAGGTGACTGAGGGGTGAATGTAAACGTATACTTGCGTGAAATATCGGGGCAACCTGAAGGCGAAAATATGGTCGTGACGTGTCCTTTATATATTATAATAGTATAGCCCGGATTTTTTACCTTTATGAAAGACACACGGTGATGAATTATGATGAAGATAGCGGCAACGGTAGGAGCGACAATTGATGATTTATGATGATTTTAAAGGATAGAAAAAAGCCGCCCGATGTGTGCGGCTGAATTTTGTGATACTATTATAATATAAAGGCGGTCGTACGAGCGGAAAAATCTCACGCATAAGTTAATATACTGAATATATTTTGCTTATATATTACTAATTTTAATTATTTGATTTCCAATCAAGGATTTCTTCGGTAAGTTTTTTATCAAGATCAATGCGCATTGCTTTACATTCATCCGGGAATTTCTTAGCCGCTGAAAAGCACATATTTACAAGCATATCAGCGCCGACGGGCAGAGCTTTTTTCAGTACGCTTTCAGGGAACACAAAATGCGTGCCGTGTTCATAGAGATACACCGAGTATTTGCAGGAATGCGGGCGGGATCTCAGGCGATTGTCCATTCTGCGTATGTATTTTGCGGTATCCCAAAGAGAATCGTCTTCCGCACCGACAAGAACGAGCTTGCCGCCGATATTCTCTACGGGTATAAAATGCTCCTCTTTAAGCAGTCCTGCGGCTTCGGAATCATCGAACACATCCTTTGAATATGTGGAATCGCCGTGTTCCTTAGACGCTTTGGCTATCTTCTGCCAGTACTCAGGGTGCTTATAGACAAACGGCATAAAGGGTACGGGTTTACCGCCTATCGACACGATAGATTCGTTTTCGACAGGCCATTCCTTACAGCCGTCACGATTGCCCTGCGCAAAGCCCTGCCATACAAAGTCGCTCGGAGTCAGGGCAATAGTTAGCGTAATATCGTGATAATGAGATGCGGCGACAAGTGCGACTGTTGCTGTTGTGGACGCACCGACAATGCCTATTTTCTTGTTGCCGTGAGATTTGAGCCATTCTATAGCCGAGCCGATACGCTCAATAGGATAGTTGTGGTGGCTGTAGTTCTTCTTTCCGGGCGACATTGACATTACGTTAATTCCGTAGGTATGAAGCCATTTCACGCAGGTTTTGCCCATATAGTCTTCGGGGTCGTCACCGAGCATTGCTATCATTGCGGTATCGGACGGAGTTTTACTTTCCCAGTATGCGCCGTAAAAGCCGTCAGCTTCGGGTTCAAAATGCAGATGTTTCATAGGTTGCTCCGTTTCAATTCGGTTAGTTTTGTCTAACTAAAGTATATCACTGAAATGACAGGATGTCAAGGGTGTGGGAAAAGGTTGGAGCGATTAAACAAGCGGGAGATTGCTCCTTTTGAAATGATGTAAAATTCATGTAGGGTTAGTGCTTTCTGAAAAATAGAACTATCACTCTTGGCTCCCTTTGTGTAAAGGGAGCTGGCACAGTGCGGTACAATATTTTCGATGTTACTTTTAATATCAGGTCGAAGATTTTTTATAAATTAATAAGATTTCCGTCACTGTGACTGAGGGATTGTTAACGAAGGTGACGGCAGGGCTGAAACAGTTTGTAGCAAGCAATCCCTCCGGTAGTCGCCCGAATTTTTTCGGGCGACAGCACCTCACCTTTAACAAGGGAGGCAAGTGTGGTGGTGCGGTGAGAGGGGTTGTTGTCCTTTTGCAATGGTTGCGGGGATGGAAAGGTTCGATGCAATGGGAGGGGCAAGCAAGGCAAGGAAGCCTGAAATGAACGCCCAAAGGCTTTGCACGGACGCAAAACCAACAGAGCGTTGATTAAAAGGTAAGGGTGATGGCGATTTTCGAGGGATTATTGTCCTTTTGCAATGGTTGTGGGAATGCAAAGGTTCGGTGCAACGGGAGGGGCAAGCCTGTATAGTGTGATAACATAGTTTACAGAATGTGCAAGGACATAGTTTACATATTTATGATAAAATAGAGGCATAAAATTCGAAAGGAGTCAAAGTTTATGCCTTGGGAAGAGAAAGTAATAGTAACTATGAGAGAAGAATTTGTAAAAAGAGTGTTGTCACACGAAAAAGCAAAGCCGAATTGTGCCGGGAATATGGAATAAGCCGACCCACCGGTGACAAATGGATTGAACGTTACCTGAACGGTCAACCGCTATGTGATCAAAGTAGAGCACCGCATATTGTTGGTAACAAGACAAATGATGAAGTTGAGAAATTCATTGTAGAATACAGGAAAAAGTATCCTGCGATAGGTGCAACTAAAATACACCGTATGCTCCGTGATGAGGGAATAACAGATATTCCTTGTCCAAGAACCATCAATGATATTTTTAAACGCAATGGGTTGATAACAAAGGAAGCAAGTCAGATTGCAACGCCTTATGTCAGATTTGAAAAAAGTGAACCCAATGAAATGTGGCAGGCTGATTTTAAAGGACATTTTGCCATGAGAAACGGAGTAAGATGTCATCCGCTTGATATCATTGATGATTGCTCAAGATTCAGCCTTTGCTGTGCGCCGCTCGCCGGGGAAACATACATAGAGGTAAGGCAGCAAATGGAGCATATTTTTTTGAAATACGGTATGCCGTTTTCATTTCTTTGTGATAACGGCACACCATGGGGAACATCTCAGTCTACGGATTTTCAAGATTTGAAGTTTGGTTTATGGAGCTGGGAATATTGACTTTACACGGGCGCATATTCCATCCGCAGACACAGGGCAAGGAAGAACGGTTCAACGGCTCATTAACCAGAGAATTTTTAAAGTATGAAAGCTTTGAAGATTTTGAAGACGCAAAAATAAAGCTTGACAAATACCGTGATTTCTACAACACAAAACGTCCGCATTACGCATTAAATCTTGACACACCGGCAAAACATTACCATCCGAGCGAACGGGCATACACGCCTGACATATCAGAATGGGAATACAGCGATGAATATAAATTGAGAAAGGTAAAAGAGAGCGGATATGTCACCATAAGAAATCAAGGTTATTATTTAAGCGAGGCGTTTAGCGGAAAAACTATTGCTGTAAAAAGAATCCAATAAAGGACAGCATCTCATAAATCTATATTTCAGGCAATTCAGAATAGGACAGATAGATATAGAAAAGAGAGTGTTTACCTTTAAAAAAGCTTATCTAATCGAAAATGACCCACGTTTCGCCGAGGCGAAACATAAAAAATGAACTTTCCATTCGGGCTTCGCCCTCATTTCAAGTTCATTTTTATGTTCGTTTGTTATTGATAACATGTAAACCATGTGCTTGCACAAAGTGTAAACCATGTTACTCTTGACACAAGCCCACTCCCCTACGAAAAGTGGGTGGGATAGTGCAAATACGAAGCCATACAAGCACACACAGACGCTCGCCCTACGAAAAGCGAAAGGGATAGTGCGGTTTTGGAATGGTTGGTGCAAGCGAAGGATGGTGGTGAGGCAATCCCTCCGGTAGTCGCCCGAATTTTTTCGGGCGACAGCACCTCACCTTTGACAAGGGAGGCAAGGACATGGTGCGGGGCAAGGGATAGTGCGGGTTTGGGAGGGTTGGTGCGGATAGGGAACAATCCCTCCGGTAGTCGCCCGAATTTTTTCGGGCGACAGCACCTCACCTTTGACAAGGGAGGCAAGAATATGGTGCGAGGCTAAGGCTTTACTACTCTACCAAAATGACAACGAAAGAATATATCATGCCAAAAAGTGTATAAATTATGCAGAAAGTGGCATAAATCGCAATCCTTTCTTGCCTCCCCTCGAAAAAGGGGAGGTGGCACGGCTGATAATTTTTTTTGGCTTGCTGTATAGTATTCAGATAGTCCTGCCTTTACAATTCTGAAACTATTCCGAGCCGTGACAGTGGGGATTGAAATTGATAGGAGTACTATCTTCAAATCTTCTAAGCAAACACAATCCCCACCGTCTTGACGGCAAAAAGTATAGCAATTTTGGAAACAGTCCGGTAAATTACAAAATGAAGATGATATAGAATAACGGTTTTGCAATGCCGTCAAGCCACCTCCCCTTTTTCGAGGGGAGGCAAGTTTAGTGCGAGGCGAAGGGATGGTGGCGATTTTCGAGGGACGGTGCGGTTTTGGGAGGGTTGGTGCGGATGGGGAGCAATCCCTCCGGTAGTCGCCCGAATTTTTTCGGGCGACAGCACCTCACCTTTGACAAGGGAGGCAAGGACATGGTGCGGGGCAAGGGATAGTGCGGGTTTGGGAGGGTTGGTGCGGATAGGGAACAATCCCTCCGGTAGTCGCCCAATTCTTTTGGGCGACAGCACCTCACCTTTGACAAGGGAGGCAAGTTTAGCACGGGGCGAAGCGGTTGATGTGCCTTTGAGAAGGTTGTGGGGATTGAGAGGTTCGGTGGGTGTAAAGCAATCCCTCCGGTAGTCGCCCGAATTCTTTTGGGCGACAGCACCTCACCTTTGACAAGGGAGGCAAGAATATGGTGCGAGGCTAAGGCTTTACTACTCTACCAAAATGACAACGAAAGAATATAACATACCAAAAAGTGTATAAATTATGCAGAAAGTAGCATAAATCGCAATCCTTTCTTGCCTCCCCTCGAAAAAGGGGAGGTGGCACGGCTGATAATTTTTTCTGGCTTGCTGTACAGTATTCAGATAGTCCTGCCTTTACAATTCTGAAACTATTCCGAGCCGTGACGGTGGGGATTGAAATTGATAGGAGTACTATCTTCAAATCTTCTAAGCAAACACAATCCCCACCGTCTTGACGGCAAAAAGTATAGCAATTTTGGAAACAGTCCGGTAAATTACAAAATGAAGATGATGTAGAATAACGGTTTTGCAATGCCGTCAAGCCACCTCCCCTTTTTCGAGGGGAGGCAAGTTTAGTGCGAGGCAAAGGGATGGTGGCGATTTTCGAGGGACGGTGCGGTTTTGGGAGGGTTGGTGCGGATGGGGAGCAATCCCTCCGGTAGTCGCCCGAATTTTTTCGGGCGACAGCACCTCACCTTTGACAAGGGAGGCAAGGGTGTTGGCTCAAGGCGAGTGTGGCAGTGCGGATGCGAAACAAGCAGAAACCGGTTTTTGTTTAGCCTATATGCTTTCAAGTGCGTAGCCTTTGCCTCTTTCGTAGGTGATAGTCACATCTGCTTTGTTATCATCGAGTTTTTTATTAAGCCGTGAAACCGCCGTGAACAGTGCATTTGCGTTGTCGGAATACGGCAGACCCCACACGTTTTCGTACAGTTCGGCTTTCGGCACTGTACTGCCGATATTACGGGCAAGCATAAGCAGTATCGAGAACTCTTTCTGGGTAGTGAGCAGGTCGTTGTCGGCAAAATATGCCGCCATTGAAACCGTATCAAGTCTGAGCCTTCCGAACGAGATATAACGCTTATCTTTCCGTACTGAGCGAAGCCTTGCCTCTACCCTTGCTATCAGCACCTGTATATCGTAGGGCTTCGGCAGATAATCGTCACCGCCTGCTCTCAGCGCCGTTATAATATCATCGTTTTCGCTGAGTGCGGACAGGAACAGTATCGGAATATCGTATTTTGCCTTTATCTCACGGCAAAGCGATATTCCGTCGCCGTCAGGGAGCATTATATCGAGTATCACAAGATCGACATCGTTATTCGACAGCATATAACGGCACTGCGCCGCATCTGCCGCCTCAAGAACGCTGTAATCCTCCATAGAAAGACACGAGCTGTTTATCTTCATTATATGCGGATTGTCCTCTACAAGCAGAATCGTACTCACTTTGCATCTTCCTTTCCACACGGTACGGTAAAGCGGAACACCGCTCCGTTTTCACTGCTGTCTGCGGTTATTTTGCCGCCTGTCGATTCTATAATATCACGGCAGATATAAAGTCCCAGCCCGTTTCCGCCGTCCGTGCTGTAGCCTTTGTCAAACAGATGTGCAAGTGCCTCACGGGATATTCCCGTTCCGGTATCGGATACTGTGAACACGGCGAAATTATCACCGTCGGCGGATTTTTCTGCCGAAAATAGCACTGTTCCGTTCTCGGTATGCTTGCCCGAATTTACAGCCAGATTTATAAGCACCTGAAGCAGCATTTCACGGTTTGCTATTATATCGGGGCAGTTATCCGCCCTTGTGACAAGCCGGTTGCCGTGCTTTGCAAGTATAGGTCTGCAAACCGCCGCCGCATCGGAAAGAACGTCCCTTGCGGCAAACCTGCTCAGCTCCATTGCTGTGACCTCGTTATGAGATACCGAGAGCAGCTTTGTCACCATATCAGACAGACGCTGAGCCTCGCTTGAAATCGTTTCAAGATTTGACAATGTTTCATCGTTTACGACATTCTTTTCTATCTGTTTTTCGGTAAGCTGTGCGTATCCGCTCATTACTGTGAGCGGAGTTTTCATTTCGTGGGCGATATTGTGCATAAAATCGGTTTTCAGCCTGTCGAGCTTTTCAAGCGTTTCATTCATATGGGTGACCTGCGATTCACGCTGTTTCGATTCGTCAAGGCGGCGCTCTGTTCTGGACAGATTTATAGTAAGCATGACCGCATTACAGAACACGAACAATATAGTCGCATAGGAGCGGATATAGAATATCTTCGTGAAATAGGTAAGCCCTTCTATCAAATAAACGACTGTGGTAAGCACAACGGTTGAGCATACTATAATGCTGTCGATGTAGCCCATAAGCCTGTGTTTTACCGCCGTAACACAGATATATACAGAAGAAAGAATCAGATATACCGCCATAACAGCGCCTGCAACAACGGTAAAATGCGTATAAACGGTTGACGGCGTAAAGATGTAGAACAGCAATATCGCACCTGCCGAGCATATAGAGGTCACAACAAAACGCTTATGCGGTCTTAATCCGAGTGCGGCAAAGGCATAGAGCAGTATAAACACGAAGTAAAGTATATTCGTGATGTATTCGAGCTTATGCTCAGTGTACCAGTCAAGATAGGGGAACAGTACGCCTATCTGCTTGCTTTCATATATGAGATAATGCAGAGCCGCAGTAAGACAGGACAGCGAAAACCACATCATACTGCGTTTTCTGTTTCCGAGAAGGAACATTCCGAAAAAGAATATTGCCATAGCAAGCAGAGTTCCCGCAATAAGTCCGTCACAAACGGTCTGTGCCCTTTCATTTGCGGATATAAGCGGAGCTTTTGCAAGGCACAGCTTTTGTATCGTGCCTGTCCTGTGATTAAACCATGCGTGACGGATTATTATCTCCGCAGTATCCGCCTGTGCGGTGAAATATAGCGTGTATCTGTCTGTCGCAGGGACAAATTCTTCGGCATTGTCGGACACCTTACCGACCTCGCTGAGCAGTTTTCCGTCAATATAAACCTGTTGTGCATAGGTCGCCGTTTCTCCGGAAAGTCCGTAGGTGACACCTTTTTCAAGGGGCAGTACTATGCGGAATGTGGCATATTTATCATCGGGATTACCCTGCGATATATCGCCTTTTGCAAAATTGTCCGGAGTATACAGCCGTCCTTTGTAATATTCGCCGGAGGATATATCTATACCGACGCCTTCCTTTGACAAATCGACATCCGCTATTTTGTCCGCAGACGGTATATCGACAGATTCCGGCATTGTGCCTGCGGTAAGAAGATAGAAAAACAAAGAAACAATTATTATAAACAATACGCATACAAAAGCTGTTTTGGCATTTCTCCGCACATTTCCGTTCATACTCTCACCCCCTTGTATTTTACTCCGCTTTTTCGGCAGATACGGCTTTCTTGCCGAATTGTAAGAAAATTCTTATTCTATTTTAACACAAAAAAGGAAAGCCGACAAGGAGAATACGCAAAATAAAATATTAACAAGCAAAAAAGTCTTTTCTTTTTCGGAGATATGTGATACAATAATAGGGAACATATTAAAAAATCTCCGATGAAAAGGAACGGAATAAATTATGAAGAAGATATTACGCTTTGCGTCTGCTCTGCTTTGCGGGGCTATGCTGTTATGCTCGCTTTCCGTTACCGCTTTTGCGGAAAACGACGACGAGGTATATGATTTTGACCCGAACACCGACAAGATATACAGCGAGGCTGTGTATATGGTCAACACCGATACGGGAGATGTGGTGTACAAGAAGAACGAGAGCAAGAAAATGTACCCTGCTTCAACCACAAAAATAATGACCTGCATAATTGCGCTTGAGCATCTGTCCGAGGGCGCTTTGTCAAAGAAGGTGGAAGTGCCTTATGACTGCTTCAACGATTTCTACGAGGACCCGAACTACAGTGACCCGTCAAATGCGGCGATAGAACCGCTGCAGGACAACCTGACATACAAGGACTGTCTGTATGCGCTTATGCTCCCGTCTGCCTGTGAAGCGGCAAACATTCTTGCCTATAATATAGGCGGGGGAAGCATCACAAAGTTTATCGGAATGATGAACGAAAAAGCGAAGGAGCTTGGCTGTACCGGAACAAACTTTGTGAACGCTCACGGTCTGCATAACGACAACAACTACACAACTGCGGAAGACCTGTATAAAATGACAAAATACGCCTACGACAAATTTCCGCTGTTCAAGAAAATAACAAGCACCTATGAATATGAGATGCCGAAAAATGACGCTAACCCCAGCGGTTACTCTATATACAGCACTATCTCACTTCTTCGTCCCGGCAGTGTTTACGAATATGAATACGCATACGGCACAAAGACTGGTACTACGGACGAAGCCGGAAGATGCCTTGTTTCAGCCGCTAAGAATCAGTACAACTATATCCTTGTGACGCTCGGCGCACCGGTAAAGGACAAGAACGGAGAATACTATGACGACTGGTATTCGATGATCGACGCACTCAACCTCTACAAGTGGGCATTCACAAACTTTGAAATGGCTACTGTAGTAAACAAGGACGAGCAGATAACCGAAGTCAAGGTCGAAATGGGAGAGAGCGCAACGCACGTTATACTGACACCCGAAAGCGACTACACGGCGCTCATGCCGAAATCGGTAAAGGAATCGGGAGTGCAGAAGGTCTTTAAGGCATATGAAAGCGTACAGGCTCCCGTGAAAAAGGGCGATATACTCGGCGTAATGGACGTTAAATTCAAGGGCGAAACTATCACCACGATGAACCTTGTTGCAAACAACAATGTTGCCAGATCGGACGTGGAATATTATATAGAAAAAGCAAAGGACGAGTTCGACAAGCCGTGGTTCAAGGTTTCGGCTGTCGGAATAGTTGTACTGCTTATCTGCTTTATAGTTACAAGAACGATAGAAAACTCCAAGCGCAGAAAGCTGGCATCAAAGGAGAAGCGCCGCTTTGAAAGCTACGCTAAAAGACGCTGATGCAAGGTGTTAATATAATCTGCCTCGGCAGACTGAAGGAAATCTATCTGAGAGATGCCTGCAAGGAATATGAAAAGCGGCTCGGCGGCTCCTGTGTGCTGAAAATATATGAGCTTGAGCCTGTCGCACTGCCGAATGAGCCGTCTGACAGGCAGATAGAGGACGCACTCGAAAAAGAAGCTGAAATGATAGAAAAGAAGCTCGCAAAGAACGCTTTGACGGTTGCTATGTGCATTGAGGGAAAGCAGCTTTCAAGCGAGGAGCTTGCCGCTAAGCTGAGTGATACGGCGGTGCAGGGAAAGTCGGCGGTGAACTTCATAATCGGAAGCTCGTTCGGGCTTGCGCCAAAGATAAAGGCGATGGCTGATATAAAGCTGTCGATGTCGAAGATGACGTTTCCGCATCAGCTTGCAAGGGTGATGCTTCTGGAGCAGATTTACAGGGCGTATAGTATTATTGCGGGGAAAAGGTATCACAAATAAATACCATAACAGCTTCAATGCGATTTCCATAAATGGGGGTGTACCATGTTCACAAACGACAAGTCGGCACTTTTGCAATCATTGCTTTTTCCTGTGTTAATTATTATATGGGGCATTGCACGCACTGTTACCGACTTTCTTTATGCAGGCGGAATTTCGGCGTTTACACGGCTTGACGCTTTGTGGCGGTATGTTTGCTTCGGAGCTATAATATGCAGTGTAATTGCAATAATTATAACACTCTGCGGAAAGGTCGATACGTCACGTTACTTTTTAAAAAGGCTTATAGGCACATGCGGACTGGTTGTTTTATACGGCGTTGCAATGAGCTTCGCCACAAGTATGCTTCCTGCCGTGTTCATCGGAATTGCGGGTATTGCTTATCAGATACTCAGAGTGCAGGACGATGATTCAAGTAAAACGGAGCGTGCGGTACTTATGCTGTCTGACCCGGCTATTCATCTTACGGTGTTCTGGGGGATCCAATGGGTATCTGAATTTGTTAAAACGGAATAATATAAGGCGGAACAGCATAAAAACCGTTCCGCCTTTTCTGTATATAATATGCAAAAGAAAAACCGCTTTGATAATGATTATCAAAGCGGTTGGCACGCCAAGAGGGATTCGAACCCTTATTACCCCAAAAGTTTTTCTATGTTATCAGCAATACGAACCTTAAATTCTTCCATCGCAGATGGAAAGGTGTGCTGATAGACCTTTTCAATCATGTCAGTCGATGAATGGCCCCATTAATTCCGCAATATATTTCTGTGGTATTCCAAGCAATAATGCTTGACTGGCGTAATAATGTCGCAAAGAATAGAATCTAAATATATGTAGCCCGTGTTTACGAAGAAATGAATTCCAATCACGGCTTATTTTATTTGAAGATATAACGCAAATCCGTTTTTTATCCGGAGTATTCATGAGTTTATCTCGCAGTAAGGGCGATATTGGTATTGTCCTATATCCGGCGTATGACTTAGGCGGCTTATATACTTCTCTGCCATGCTCATTTATTACAACTGCTTTGCGAATTTCTAATCCGTCAGCGGTAATGCAATCCTTTGTCAATGCACATATTTCCGAAGGACGCAATCCACATTGACTGGCTAATAAAAATGGAATCTCAAGCTCTGTATTTTTGATTAGTTTGTATATTAATTGTCAAATAGGAGTAAAAGACGGTGAACTTTCTATAGCAAACCGACTCGGTGTAACCAACGGAGAAGGAACAAATCTAACTACACAACATAAAACTCTTATGGAAGGTCACGCAGATATTAAAAAAATCTTAAATGAAGAAATCAAGAAAAGCATTAATAGCGTTGCTGATAGCACAAAAGGTACATACGCTTTCATTACGAATGAGTTCAATATGAAAAAGCAAAGAGAACAACTGCTGGACAATAATGATAAAAGATGGGCGCAAGCCATTGATGACTTAGCCTCGTGTAAGAATATATTGAAAGAAAAGACTCAACTGATTGCCGATTTATATCAAGAAAAATATGAGTTAAAAGAAGCAAATCTTGAACTTAAAAAAGTAGTTCGGAAGCAAGCTCGGCAGATAGATGAACTGAATGCTAAACTCTATCCTGATACGAAAAGCAATTCTCAGAAAGATGATATTGAATATGGATATGAGCGACTGAAATCAGCCGCAATATACTTGAGGAAATAGTACCGAATCGAAAGGAGATGCACAAATGGCAAGAAATATAGTAAAGGCAAAGCTGGATATAATATTCAAGAAGTTGTTTACGGACGAGGGAAATCAGCATATACTACAGGCTTACTTATCGGATACGCTCGGTATACCGTATGATTCGATAGAAAACCTCGTTGTACTCAATTCCGAGATAATGCCGGACAGCATAACCGAGAAATACAGCCGTATGGATATTCGTATGAAAGCCAATGGAAGACTGATAAACGTTGAAATGCAGATAAAGGACGAGGGCGATTACAAGGACCGTTCGCTCTACTACCTGTCTAAGCTGTACAGCGGACAGCTTAAAAGCGGAGAGGTGTACGGCTCGCTGAACCAGTGCATTTCGATAAATATCATCAACTTCAATCTCTTTGACTGCGAAAAATATCATTCATCGTTCTCAATGAGAGAGGACAGCAGAAACGAACAGCTTACGGATAAATTCACGGCTCATTACTTCGAGCTGAAGAAAATAGGCAAGAATATCGACAAGAACAACAAGCAGGAACTATGGCTCAGACTTATAAATGCAGAAACGGAGGATGAACTTGATATGTTACAGCAGACAGGCGTAAAGTCCATACAGGACGCAGTAGTTGTACTGCACAAGATGAGTGCAGACGAAAAGACAAGAGAGCTTGCCGAAATGCGTGAAAAGGCTCTGCATATCGAAGCAACCGAAAAGGCACACGCAAAAGCCGAGGGCGAAGCAGCCGGACTTAAGAAAGGCGAAAAAAAAAAGAAGCAGAAATGATCTCAAAAATGAGAAAAAGCGGACTTTCAGAAGAACAGATAAAAGCCATCTTAAACAGTTAAGGGCAATCTACCAATCCCACAAAGGAGGACAAAATGAAACGTACCCACACCATACTCGCAACAATAACCCTTATCAGCGTAATACTGACCAGTGCTTGCACGGCAGGCAGTGCAAGCAGCACAACGTCCTCTGCACCCGAAACGGCAGTTACCACAACTACCGCTCCGGCAGTGACGGGAACAGTGATGGATAGGATTGACGAGCCGAAAGCCGAAGCGACTACAGCAGTAACTACCGCTCAGACCACTACAAAGCCGCAGGAAACAAAAAAGTTGGAAACGACAGCAGCAGCTACAGCAGTCACCACGGCAAAGCCAAAGCCGGCAACGACAACAACCGCCGCTACAACTAAGCCCACACCCGAATGGACCGAAAGCAAGGCAAGCGGTACTAAGTATGTCAATACCGACTGCTACAGCCGTAAAAAAGCTGTACTCGGCGCTGACACAGTTAAGCTGTACAGCGTGAACGACAAGGTGACAGTGACAGCCAAGACCGATACAGGCTACTTCAAACTTTCTGACGGTAGCTTTATACACAGTGATTATCTGAGCGACAGCAAGATTGTTATACAGACTACAACAACCACAAAGAAAGCGGAAACGCCAAAGCCTGCGACCACCACAACGAAGAAACAGGAAAGCAAAGCCGAAGTCAATATACGAATATCCGTTTGACCTTGAAGCAATTAAACAGGTTATAGTAAATGACGCTGTAAACAATTACGGATTAAAAAACCTTGAAGATCCAACCTGGACTCCCGAAGGTAGCACGTGGTTTACACCTCTTGTTATCTCTTACGATTTGCACCCCAATGTAATTAAAAGAGATGTTGAGAGCTTTGCAAAGGACAACATAAAAGGGTTTATGAAAAAAGGCGACTATTTCAAAGTGTACATTCAGGACATATCTGAAGATTTGGATGTACGAGATGAAAACGGAAAGCTGACAAAAGCATATGCTATATACTTTTAAGAGGTTAAACTGCTGATGTAGTTTATTCATAAATTTAAACGCATTTCGTATTTGTGAACAATTAAATATGTAAGAGCTTTGAGAGTATAAAATTCAAAGCTCTTTTTCTTTTTCTGAAAGCAAAAATTCAAAGCAGTCCGCACCCGTAGGACTGCTTTTTTATATATACAAATACAAATCAAGAAAGGAAATCAGTATGAAAAACAAACTCAGAAAAATGTTGAGCTTAGTTTTAGCTGTCGTTATTGCTATGTCGGCAATAAGCCTGAAATACGCTTGCGGCTACAAGAATGAATATCGCAAACGGCTCAAATCAGAAGTTATATGTTGACTGGTACGGTTATTCATATAACTTCAACGGCAGACTGAACACAAGCACATACGGACAGATAATCAAACGCAAAGCTCAGAAATATTCTCATAAGCAACAACAAGGAAATACCTCGTGATATACTCGATGATTACAACAAAAATCTCGAAACGTATATTGCAAAATCCGAAGACGCAACGAGCGAAAAAATAACACTCGTCGCCATGTCATATACTCCGAACGAAACCGTGGATAATGTTAATATAATGTTTCGTTATTACAGGGAAATGCAGAATTTTTACGCTGCTATCGGCAGTGAAACTCGCCAGCTTATGCCCGAAGAAGTTTTCGCAATTCTTTACGAATATTATCATCCGTTTGATAATACCGAATTTCTGTTGCCATCCGATATATATTCACGTGGCGGATCGATCAAGGATTATATAGCGCCGTCAATGTTTGCATTCCGCCCAAAGGAAGTTGAAATCGGTAATTCGTATACACGAATATTGTATATGGCTCGATATGACAGAACTTTAGACGATGAGTTTATTCGTGATATTCTTGATAACAACTGCAAGATTGTTGTATCTAAGCACATCAAACATATTGACAAGTCCGAAGCACAGGACAGGGTGAAAGACAATATATATGCTCATCAAGGCAAAATACAAGCAAGGCTTGAAAAAAACCACAAAAAAGGACTGAATTTTGTTCCTTATCACTGGACGGAGCGTGAGCGTGAACTGGAAGATCTTCAAGAACGCTTGTCTGATACAAATTGTGAACTTTTCAAAATCGGCGTTTTTATATCATTATCCGCTTCTACAAAAGAGGAGCTTGAAGAGCTGACAGAAGCTATACGTTCAAAAGGAAAAAAGCATCAGGTCGTTATCGATTGCCTTGTCAGACAACAGGAAAAAGCACTTGATTCCGTCCTTCCGTTTGGTATTAACCATTTTGATAATGCCAATGGCAACAATGTAAATACTTATGTTCTGTCCGATGCCGCCGGTATTCTAATACCGTTTTCAGCACGATCTTATTTTTCCGACACCGGTCTTTGCTACGGTATGAACAAGCACACCAACGCTATTATTGTACTTGATCGAGCTGAAGAGATGAACGCTAACGGTTTCTATCTCGGTACATCGGGTTCGGGAAAATCGATGTATTGCAAATCCGAAATTATAGATACAATCATACGTTACCCTAAATCGGAAAAGATAATTATAGATCCCGATGGAGAATACTATCCTCTCATCAAGCGATTTGGCGGCGATACGCTGAAATTATCAGCTGATTCCGAAACAAAGATCAACATATTTGACACCGATATAAATATCAGTGAAAATGGCACATCTGCCGTTGCTATGAAATCCGAGCTGATTATGTCGATCATAGAAACGGCACGAGGGCTGCCGTTATCTGCCGCCGACAAATCTATTATCGACAGTTGTGTCAAAGAAGTTTATGCCGATTATGTACTTAATAACGGTAATCCGGAATTCACACCGACTTTTGTTGATTTTTACAATGCGCTTATAAACAAAAAACTACCTGAAGCAGATCAGATAGCACTGGACATCGAGCTTTATGTTAACGGCAGTTTCAATACTTTTTCGGGCAAAACAAACATTCATACGGATAACAAGCTGTTGTCCATTGATATATCCGATATGGGCGAACAGCTCCGTCCGGTAGGATTACAGGTTATACTCGAGTACATCTGGCAGCGTGTTCGTGACAACAGAAATAAGGGCATTCAAACTTGGGTGTGGGTCGATGAGTTCTCCGTTATGTTCAACGACGGTAACGGTAAAGAAACAGTTCGCTCTGCCGACTTTTTTCAGAAGGTATTTAAACGAATCAGAAAATACGGCGGTATACCTACCGGCATAACACAGAACATAACGGAAGTCCTTGATTCGGGGCAGGCAAAGGTTATGCTTTCAAACTCTGAATTTGTAGTTCTTCTTCAGCAGAAGAAAACCGACCTTGATAAGCTCATAGAGTTATTTAACTTGTCGCCTTCGCAGTCGAGCTACTTACAGACCGGTGAAAAATGCTCATGTACGGTAAGGAAGCAAGCAACCGAAAACAAGAGATAGACCGCCAGCACTACACTATTCCGAACCAAAGACCAAAAGATAAGCATTGTGGGAAAATCTAAACTTTTGGATTTTCCTACAATGCCAACTACGGCGGAATCCCTCCCACTCCTTATATCTTTCTGTATACATTGAATTTGTATTTAGTAAAATGCAGACAACACCACGGATCGGCTTTTGGTTGGACAATTCCAACCAAACACCACAGCAGACAGCAGAAAACATTCTGAACGCTAGGAAGCCGGTATGATTGTTACATATAAGGGTGTAAAATGAAAAAGTTAATTCACCGAATCGATGTAAGCAAGTGAACTTAGTCGTACACTAATTTCTTGCACAATTAACTTCAATCTTGTATCATTTTAGTAGATCTCGAGACGAGGGAGAAAGGAGATGAAAATGAAAGGTGCACACTTAACTCTCGATGACAGAAAAATCATCCAGCGTGATCTCGAAAATGGTATGAACAGAGCCCAAATCGCAAAAGAACTCGGAAAATCGCCTTCAACCATTTCCAAAGAAATTAAGCTTCACAAAAAATTTAAGCTTGCCAGCGCATACGGTCGCGGAGTCCGATATTTCTGCGAAAACAGCGGAAAGTTCAAAGAGTGTTATGGCTGCAAAATAGAATGCTCCCATTTCAAAGAAAGAAGCTGCAAGCGTAGAGACAAGCTCGGCGTATGCAATAAATGTCCCGATAATTCAAAGTGCTACCTTGACAAATACTACTACCGAGCTCAGCAAGCGCATACGGAATATCTAAATACACTCAGCGACGCAAGAGAAGGTGTGAACATGACATCATCGCAAATGATTGCGATGGCGCAGCTAATCGGTCCGCTTCTGAAAAAAGGGCAGTCCATATATCAAATTTTGAATGCGCACCCTGAGCTTAACGTATGTGTAAAAACTCTGTATAACTACATTGAAGCTGGTATTTTCAAGGACTATGGAATCGACAACTTCTCGCTGAGAAGGCAGGTTTGCATGCGAAGACGAAAAAAACTAAAGCCAAGAAAACAGCCTGCTAACTACGATGGCCATAAGTATGAGGATTATCTTAGCTTCAAAAGGGAACATCCGAACATACCAACCACAGAAATGGACACAGTCTACAATGACCCTGAAGGTCCATACATTCAAACGTTTATCTTTGAGAATGCTCCCGTAATGATTGGCTTTCTGCACAAGGAGAAAACCAGCGCGTCCATGGCTTCTACTTTGGACATCCTCCAGGAAAGGTTGGGAGAAGATTATGGCAAACTTTTCTCGCTTCTGCTTACCGATAGAGGCTCAGAGTTTGAAAAGCACAGTCTATTTGAGGTGAACAATGAAACGGGGGAAATTCGCTCTGACATCTTTTACTGCGACCCTCAAATGCCAAGTCAAAAGCCCCATGTCGAAAACAATCACAACTATGTACGAAACATCCTTCCGAATGGGGTCCGGCTTGACAGGCTTACGCAAGAGGCTTTAGAGCTTGCATTCTCCCACATCAATTCTGTGCCGCGTGAATCTCTGGGCGGCAAAACGCCATATGAGGCATTCGCCTTCTTCTATGGCGAAGAGATGCTTGAGAAACTCCATGTAAGCAAAATTGAGAAAGATGATGTCACACTGATGCCATACTTACTAAAATCACAAAATACTGCTAAATAGCAGAATAGCAGTGCAAAATACACTGCTATCCCCATCAGTCTCGAGCCCTAAGCTGCATAACATATGTCGCAGTCAAAATAGGTGAAACTAACCTTACACAAGAATTATTTTAACCTATTTAGGCTGATTTGTCGTGCCTTTTTTTGAAAAGATATTTTACTTTTTCATAAATTTTACGGGAAAAAAGCTCCGGAAACATGCCGGAGCCCTTCAAAAAACGAAGTTTGTCTTACATAGTGAATTAAGTTTTACATGGTGAACTTACTATTTCAAGTCACCTTACATATAAGGGGAAGAAAAATTTCTTTTAGGTACTTGCTTTCCTAAAGCTGATGTGATATAATAGTTTCATTCCAGAAAAGGAGTAAAAAAATATGCGGCAAGATATTCTTAAATAAAACTATAATCAAATAGTGGGAACAAAGAATTATGATAGTCCCTTTCACGGGGGCTTGGTTTTTGTACCCAATTTAAGAATACTTTTGCCTTATCAATTTTGACATATCCCAAAAAACAGCAATCACAAATAGGTGTATGCTGTATATGTGTATGTCCGCAAATTATAATCCCCAGTGGTAAAAGTATTTTACTGCTGGGGATTTTTATGCCCTTTAGGGCTGTAAAAGGAGGACAATCACATGAAAATAATAAATATTGGCATCCTTGCCCATGTAGACATGAAAAACAA
>VOFB01003975.1_pt1 | contig 40763 bp, 47 predicted proteins | sample 5384141 | NCBI WGS metagenome assembly VOFB01 (sample SAMN12384721, study PRJNA508395) | human gut metagenome | isolation source: healthy gut A | host: Homo sapiens
CGGAGAAGAAATTTCAGAAGGATAAAATTAAGATACGTAAATGCGATTTGACGAACTTTGAGTTGGAGGAGGAGATCCTCGACGGACTCTACGACATGAATTTCCAGGAGATGACTCCCGTGCAGGAGGCCACCATCCCGGTGATCCTCGAAGGCAGCGACCTCATCGCCTGCGCGCAGACGGGAACGGGCAAGACGGCGGCCTACACGCTGCCGTTGCTGAACCGGCTGCTGCTCGAAGGCAACGAAGACAATGTGATAAAATCGGTGATCATCGTGCCCACGCGCGAACTGGCGCAGCAGATTGACCAGCAGTTTCAGGGCTTTTCCTATTACCTGCCCATCTCGACCACGGTCGTTTACGGCGGCGGCGACGGCAAGGGCTGGGACGATGCAGAAGCGGGGCATGCTGATGGGGTCGGACGTGGTCATCGCCACTCCCGGCCGCATGATTTCGCATATCCAGAACAGCGGCATCGACCTGTGAAGATGATCGAGGGCGCCAGTTTTTTTGCCAGGGCCTCCTTCCACTCCTTCATCGTGTTGTTGCCTTTTTCCACCAGATCCCATTTATTGACCACGATCACGCAGCCTTTGCGGTTGCGGACGATCAGGTTATGGATGTTCAGGTCCTGGGATTCGAGGCCTTGCTGCGCATCGAGCATCAGGATGCAGACGTCGGACTCCTCGATGGCGCGGATCGAGCGCATCACGGAGTAGAATTCGAGGTCTTCGGTCACCTTGCCTTTTTTGCGCATGCCGGCCGTATCGACCAGGTAGAAATCGAGTCCGTACTTGTTGTAGCGCGAGTGAATGGCGTCGCGCGTGGTGCCGGCGATCGGCGTGACGATGTTGCGCTCTTCGCCCAGCAGGGCGTTGGTGAGCGACGACTTGCCCACGTTCGGACGGCCTACGATGGTGATGCGGGGCAGCTCTTCCTCCTCGTTCTTGGTTTCCGGGGGCAGGTCGCGCACGATTTCGTCCATCAGGTCGCCCGTGCCGCTGCCGCTCATCGAACTGATGCAGTAGGGTTCTCCCAGTCCCAGCGAATAAAATTCGTGCGAGGAGTAGATCAGGTCGTAGTTATCGACCTTGTTGCAGACCAGCAGCACTTTTTTCGAAGTGCGCCTCAGGATGTCGGCCATCATCTGATCGAGATCCGTGATGCCCGTATTGACTTCGACCAGGAACAGGATGACGTCCGCCTCTTCGATGGCGAGCATCACCTGACGGCGGATGTCGTCTTCGAAAATGTCGTCCGAATTGACCGAATAGCCGCCGGTGTCGATCACCGAAAATTCACGTCCGTTCCAGTCGGTTTTACCGTAATGGCGGTCGCGTGTCGTGCCTGCCGTCGCATCGACGATGGCTTTGCGCTGTCCGACCAGGCGGTTGAACAGTGTGCTTTTGCCCACGTTCGGGCGTCCTACGATCGCTACAAGACTCATAATGTTATTTTACGTTTATGTTTATGCGAAACGAATTATGCGGTGCGGGCCGAACGCGAAACCGAATTTATTCGGACATCGATCGATGCGGCCGGTCTAAAACAAGGTCAAAGATAGTGCAAGTTGCGGGTAAAACCAAACCCGGTGTCGATTTTACCCGATTGTCGGTGCATAAGGGGTGGGTGCCGGATGTGCACACCTTATCCTTTTCCGATCGGGAGATGCGCTTCCGAGGGTTTTTCCGAACGGCCGCAATGCCTTTTCAACGGGGGTGCAGCGTCTCTTCGTCTGCGGACAGGCCATGTTCCGACATCCGGCGGATGTCTCCGTTACAGCGGTAAAAGGGAGACGGTTCGTACAGGAGGTATGCGGCACGTATTATGGGTTATAAATAGCGGCTTTCCGGATCACCGGCCTGTACGGGATAGATCAGCACGAAACTGTTTCGCCCGAGGTATTGATCCAGGTAAGCCGGGATCTTGTTCATCGCCGGTTGGTAGGAGATGCGTTCGCGGCGGCTCATTACCAGCCACAGACAGTCGTCCGTGCGTAATTCGCGCAGCAGGGCCGGCAGTTTTTCCCAGTCTTTGAAAAGTACCGTTTCTACGGTTGCGGTCTGCTTGCGCCGCAGCGGTTCGATGTACTTGAGCGTTGTTTCCGGGGCATAGACGACGATTTTGGTCCCGGTATTGCGGGCCAGATTTCCGATTTTATGCAGCCACATGAGAAATCCGGCCTCTTTTTCGGCTTGGGAGGGAATGATTACGATATGTCGCTTTATGGTCGCCAGCGGTTGTACCGGTTTGTAAATGTAGGTCGTGACGTTGCTTTCGCCCAGCAGGTCGCCCGTGATCTTGCCGAGGAAGATCGCGGGGGATTTGTCCCGATGGAGTCCCATTACGATGTCCGTGATACTCTGTTCTTTGGCGACGCTTGCGATTGCGTTCGAGATATTGACGTCGTAGCGCAGCAGTTCGTGGAGGTAGATGTCCGATGCGGCAGCGGCCGTCGCCGCCGTTTCGAGAATTTTGCGGGCCCGTTTTTCCAGCCCGCTGTCTTCCACCTTGTTGTCTATGGCGTGCAGCGCGTAGAATCCGTTGTGGTTTTTCTTCGATTTGAGCACGTTGCCCAGAGTTACGAGTTCCCTGACGCTCTCTTCGTTCGACACCGGGATCAGGATGTGTTCGTCCTGATGTTCGGTGCTTTCGTCGTTTTCGCGGACCCCTTTGATGGCGATGTTGTGAGCGCCGCGCTGGGTGGCGAAGGTCGAAATGGTGCAGGTGGCCAGGATCATCAGGATCGTGCCGTTCAGGACGCTTTCGCCCAGCAGACGGATCGGTTCTCCGTCGGGTGTCTGGCCGACGATGACGTTGTAGCCCACCATCACGGCTGCGAGCGTCGCGGCTACGTGGGCGCTGCTCAGGCCGAAGATGACCGTCCTTTGGTCGCTGGAGAGTTTGAACGTTTTTTGAGTGAGCAGCGCGGCGATGTATTTGGCGGCGGTGATCAGGACGATCATCACGGCGGCGACCTTGATGCTCTCCCAGTCGCGGAAGAAGGCCCGGTAGTCGATCAGCATGCCTACGCCGATCAGGAAGAAGGGGATGAAGATGGCGTTGCCGACGAATTCGATGCGGTTCATCAGGGGCGAGGTGCGGGGTATGAGCCGGTTGAGGGCCAGACCGGAGAGGAAGGCGCCGATGATCGGTTCCAGTCCGGCCAGATGCGCCAGGTAGGCGCCCAGAAAGACCATCGCCAGCACGAAGATATACTGGGATACGTTGTCGCTGCACTGTTTGAAAAACCAGTGCGCCAGCAGCGGGAAGAGGAACAGGATGATGCCGATGCACAACAGCACCGAGGCCTGAGCCGCCACCAGAAGCTTTCGTCCACGTTGCCCGTGGCCATGCCGACGATCACCGTGAGCAGCAGCAGGGCGAGCGTGTCGGTGATGACCGTGCCGCCGACTGCGATCGTGACGGCCTTGTCGCGCGAGATGCCGAGTTTGCTGACGATGGGGTAGGCGATAAGGGTTTGCGAGGCGAAGAGCCCGGCCAGCAGGATCGAGGAGTAAATCGGGAAGCCCAGGATGTAATACCCGGCCAGGATGCCGAGTCCGAGCGGCACGCAGAAGGTGTAGAGCCCGAAGATGAGGCTGCGCCAGCTGTTTTTCTTGAAATCGGACATGTCCATGTCCAGCCCCGACAGGAACATGATGTACAGGAGGCCGGCCGTTCCCGAGAGGATGATGCTGCTATCGCGCAGAACCAGGTTCAGGCCGTGGGGGCCGATCACCGCACCTGCGATGATGAGCCCCAGCAAATAGGGGATTTTGAGTTTGTTCAGTAACAACGGTGCCGCCAGAATGATGACCAGGATCAGCAGGAATTTCAGGATCGGGTCTTCGAGCGGCAACGTTATGGAGTCTATATGTGCGAATAGGAACATACGGTCGGATTGATGTATTTATACAAAAATATGAAAATCCGCGGTAAAATCCAAACGACGGTGCGTTTTGCCCTGCCGCCGATTAGTCTGCCTATGCTGCGGCCGGTTTTTTTGTGTCCAGGACAACTCACTGTCGATGGGATTGCGACACTGGTAACGAACTGTGGGATAACCGATTTTTGCTCGGAGTCAGCAGAAGGATGAGGGGCATTAGTTCAAAGAGTCTTTTTTAACGACTGATTTGTCGTAGATTTTACTGTCGTGTTCCAAGAGCCTTTAAAAAATAAAGATCGGCGAAAGCAAAAGTCTTTCGCCGATCTTTATTTTTATCAATATCGACTATGGCCAAAAAATTGATTTTGCCAAAGCTATGGCACCTACGACTCCAGCGGGAATTGGGCCACATACGATTCCTATGCCATAGAGACTTGCATCGATTAAATTACTTTGTTGTTTATGATTCATCTGTTTTGCAATGTCGCTCCAAATCATACGGTCACCGGGCGACATTCTGGTTGTTGCCTGGGGTTGATAATATTCAATTAAAATCTCAATCCATGAATTTCGTATTTTTGCAAGAGTTTCAAGTTGAAGTTTTAACTCTTTCTGTTCATTTTGGTGTAGCGTTAAAAAATATGGGCTAACGTAAAACTCCTCTATTTTTTCAGTTAGTAAATTTACATTCGCATCAAACATTATAGATTTGATCTGCATGATAAAGTCTTCAGGAATGACTATTGCCGATGAGTTATCATTACGCGTTTCGGAAGAATAGCTTTTCCGATTTATAAGGGCGAGTTCTTTGGGTGATAATTGGCTAAAATATACATCTGAAAAATTCTTAAAGTGTTCATTTAAATCAATATCAGATTCGGATACTGAAATTTTTTTACATTCCTTAAAAATTGTTCCGACCAAATTTTTGTATAAAGAAGCATATTCACTAGATAGGACATCAACATCTTCTTCATAAATTTGTTGTAAACTTGACGTCGTTTCTACTTCAGAAGAACAGGAGGAAAATGCGGCTACTAAAATAATAGACAAACCGGTGTAAAACAGCAACTGTTTCATTTTTTTCCATTTTTTAAAAGGAGTAAATGATTAGAAGGACAAATGAGATGATGTAAAGTGATTTGAAGTAAATTTTATTTTCTTCGGTGTCGAATTTAGGCACAGATGTCAAAACGAAATATGAGATAAATAGGGCAATAGAGATGTATAATACCACTTTGTGCGTATATTTATTGAGCCTCATGCGATAAATAATGTTGGTTTATAAAAATAATGTATGGTATAAATATAGCAAATATTTTGCTTTCGGGCAAGAGAAAAAATATTTTTTTGTTCATTGCGGATCGTCGTGTCTGATGGCCTTCAAATTGATAATTAGCCATCTGCATGCTTCGGCGAGGCTCGGGAATATTTGCGCCGGCAATCTTGCCCCCTCCCGCGATGCCGTGTGTCTTGCACATTTTTTGTCCGGCGGAATGTGGCTGGTGATCCAATGATGCATGAAATAATGGGGGCCAAGAGCAGGAAATTTGTCAAAAAAAACGTAACTTTGAAAAATCGTATGGAACCGCATCGGCCGCAAGAGAACGGCAATGATCGGTTATGCCTTTACCATCGCCGGGTTGCTCGTGCCCTATGCTGCGGGCGTCGGCAGTGCCTTGAGTTGGTATTTCATCGGCTTCGGTCTGCTGGGCATCGGCAATACCGCTATACAGGTGGCGGTCAATCCGCTGCTGGCGACCATCGTGCCCGAGGAGCGGATGACCAGCTACCTGACCGTCGGACAGATCTTCCGCAATACGGCTCTGTTGCTGCTCGCCCCGATCATCACGGGGCTGGTTTCGCTTTTCGGCGACTGGCGTCTGTTGTTGCCGATTTATGCGGGGCTTACGCTCGTCGGGGCCGTCTGGTTACAGGTGACTGCGGTCGCAGAACCGGCGCAATCGTCCCGTGCGGTCGGTATGGCCGAGTGTTTCCGTCTGTTGCGTAACCGCGCCGTGCTGCTCTGTACGCTGGGCGTGGCCTGCTTCATCGCTGCGGATGTCGGTATCGGCTTCGTTTCGGTGCGGTTGATCGACAATCCCGATTCGATTCTTACGACCACCGGATTTTACGCTTTGCGCATCGTGGGTACGCTCGTCGGTGCCTGGGTGTTGATCCGTGTCGTCGATGTCAAATACCTGCGCTGGAATATGCTGCTGGCATTGGCGCTTTGCATCGCCCTTTTCGCGGTGCGCTCCGAAGCGGTCGTTTATGCGTTGGTTGGCATCCTCGGCTTCACGATGGCCTGCGTTTTCGCCACGTTTTATGCCGTGGCGACCAAGAGTGCTCCGGGCCGTTCGAACGAAGTCGCCGGACTGATGATCCTGGCCATTTCCGCCGGCGCCCTTTCGGGCCCGATCTGCGGCGCGCTGATCCGCGGCTTCGGTCATCCCCAGGCGGGCTTGATCTGGGTGACGGCTTGTGTCTGCTACCTGCTCTGGGCCGCTGCCGTATTGAAATCCGATACCAAGAAATAGAGTTATGAAAAACTGTAAATTCCTGATTATAGCGTTGTTGTTGAGTATTTTGACTCTCCCTTCTTCGGGTCAGTCCCGCAGATACGACGATTATGGACGCAGCAGCCGCAGCGGATCGGCGATCAAGGGAGTGGAGTGGGGCGTACTGGCCGGACTCAACTTTCCCCATTTTTCGACTTCCGGTCCGGATTTCGGTATAGATAACCGGCTCGGTTGGCAGGCCGGACTCCAGATCGGCTTGAAATTCCGCTATTTCACCATCGGTCCCGAGGTGCTTTACGTGCGGCAGTCGATCAAGTTGAGCCATGCCGACTACGGAACTCTGAAAATCAAAACCAATTCGATCGATATTCCCCTCATCTTCTCGCTTCGGGCGCTTCCGATGCTGCGGATCAACGTCGGTCCCGTCTTTACGGTGATGAACGATTGCAAGTATGCCGAGGGCAACAACGAGATGTTCTTCGGCAGTATGCGCCCGACGGTTTCCTATATGTTGGGCCTGGGGTTGAATTTCGGACATACACTGATCGACTTCCGTTACAACGGGCAGTTCGATTCGAAAAAGTGTTATTATCCCACCGAAGAGGCGGTCGGGTTCAACATGCGCTCTTACTCCCTGGCATTGAGCGTAGGATTTGTTTTTTAGCTTATGATGGATTCCGAAGATAAGAAGATCGACATCGAGGGGGTGGATCCCCGGGAGCTGTACGGCCCCCAGAATATTTACCTCGAACAGATGCAGGAGCTGCATCCCAACCTCAAAATCATCGCTCGCGGATCTGCGCTCACGGTGCTCGGCCCCCGAAGCGATTCCGAACGGTTTCGGAAACGACTGGACGGATTGATCGCTTACTACCTCAAATACGGCTATATCTCCAAAGAGTCGGTACAACAGGCTTTTTCGACCGGGGTGATCGAACACGACGCTCCCGTCGATAAGGACGTGATCGTCTATGGCAACAACGGCACGATCGTCCGGGCCCGCACGGTCAATCAGCTCAAGCTGGTGCAGTCCTACGACCGCAACGACCTGCTGCTGGCCATCGGCCCCGCAGGTTCGGGCAAGACCTATACGGCCATCGCCCTGGCGGTGCGGGCTTTGAAAGAAAAACACGTCAAGCGGATCATCCTGACGCGTCCGGCCGTCGAAGCGGGCGAGAAGCTGGGTTTCCTGCCGGGCGACATGAAGGAGAAGCTCGATCCCTATCTGCAACCTCTGTACGATGCGCTCAACGATATGATTCCGCCCGCCAAGCTGCAAAAATACATCGAGGAGGGGACCGTGCAGATCGCGCCGCTGGCTTATATGCGCGGCCGTACGCTCGACAACGCTTTCGTCATTCTGGACGAGGCGCAGAATACGACCCTGCCGCAGATCAAGATGTTCCTTACGCGCATGGGACGCAATGCCAAATTCATCGTCACGGGCGACGTGACGCAGATCGACCTGCCCCGTCGTTCCGACAGCGGATTGACGCGGGCGATGGAGATTTTGCGCGGTGTCGAGGGGATCGGCATCGTGGAGTTCGACCGCCGCGACATCGTGCGGCATCCGCTCGTCAAACAGATCGTCGAGGCTTTCGACCGCAGCGCTGCCGTCGAAGCGGCACCTGCTCCGGAAAATGGAAAATAGAAACGATAACCAATTAAAATAGAACTACTATGGATAAGAATTTGACCGCTTTGAAACCCGCGTTGGTTTGGAAGCATTTTGCAGAAATCGCTAAAATACCCCGTCCTTCCTCTCACGAGGAGAAGATCCGTGCGTACGTGATCGGCGTGGCCAAGAGTCTCGGCCTGGAGTGCAAGGAGGATGCGGCCCACAATGTCTATGTCCGCAAGCCTGCCTCCAAAGGGATGGAGAACCGCAAAGGTATCGTTCTGCAGGCGCATCTGGATATGGTTCCTCAGAAGAACAACGATAAGAAGTTCGACTTTACCAAGGACCCGATCGAGGCGTATATCGACGGCGAATGGGTGACGGCCAACGGTACGACGCTCGGTGCGGACAACGGTATCGGTGCGGCGGCTATTCTTGCCGTCCTGGAGGACGATACGCTCGAACACGGTCCTCTCGAAGCGCTTTTCACAGCGACCGAGGAGACGGGTATGGACGGTGCGTTCGGCCTGAAGAAAGGGGTGCTGCACGGTGACATCCTGCTTAACCTCGATTCCGAGGAGGAGGGCGAGTTGTATGTAGGGCTGCGCCGGCGGCGTGGATGCCAACATCACGTTCAAGTATAAGGCGGAGCCGACTCCGGCACGGAATTACCGGGCCGTGAAGCTGGTTGTCAAAGGTCTTAAGGGTGGGCACTCCGGTATCCAGATTGTCGAACAGCGTGCCAATGCCAACAAATTGCTGTTCCGTTTCATCCGTGAGCAGAAGAAGTCGATGGACATCCTGCTTTGCTCGGTGGACGGCGGCGGTCTGCGCAATGCGATTCCGCGCGAGGCGACCGCTACGCTGATGGTCCGCACCAAGGATCTCGAGCAGCTGACCAAAGAGCTGAAAGCGTATGAAAAGGTCGTGAAGGCCGAGTTCGCCGGGATCGAGGACGCTGTTTCCATCAAACTGACCGAAACCGAAGCCCCTGAAACGATGATCGCCAAGGAGGTGGCGGAGAATCTGATCCGTGCGGTCGTAGGCTGCCCGAACGGGGTGCAGAAGATGTCGGTGTCGATGCCCGGACTGGTGCAGACGTCGAGCAACCTGGCCCGCGTGGTGTCCGACGGCAAGACGGTGAAGTTGCAGTGTCTGCTCCGCAGTTCGGTGAACTCCGAGAAGGAGGAGCTGGGCGAGGCGATCTCCGCCGTGTTCGAGCTGGCCGGCGCCAAGGTGGAACTCACGGGTGCCTACAACGGTTGGAAACCCAATCTGGATTCGCCGATTCTGGCCGCGATGAAAGCTTCCTACAAAGCCCTTTTCGGCAAGGAACCTGCGGTTACGGCCATTCACGCCGGTCTGGAGTGCGGCATCATCGGTACGAATTACCCCAAGCTCGATATGATTTCTTTCGGCCCGACCATTTGCTATCCCCACTCTCCGGACGAAAAGGTGAACATCGCCTCCGTCGGCAAGTTCTATGAATTCCTGGTCGATACGCTGAAGAACGCTCCCCTAAAATAAGTCGTTTTGGAGGAGATGTCCTTGCCCGGCGGTGGTCGGCGTTGGTTCGTCATTGTCAATCCCGTGGCCGGAGGTGGCCGCGGGCTTGACCATTTTCCCCTGATCTCCAAGCTCCTGCGGGATGCCGGAATCCAGACCGAACCGGTCTTCACCGAACATAAGTTCCATGCGACGGAACTGACCGTGTCGGCCGTGAAGCAGGGATTCCGCCGCATTATCGCCGTAGGGGGCGACGGTACGCTGCACGAGGTCGTGAACGGTCTTTTTATTCAGCAGACGGTCGATCCCCGTGAGGTGCTGCTGGCTGTTGTCGCCGTGGGAGCGGGGAACGACTGGATCCGCACGTTCGGCGTGCCGAATCGCTATCAGGATGCGATCCGCGCTATCAAGGAGGGACATTCGTTTTTACAGGATGTCGGAGTCGTTTCTTACGAAGAGGCTCACTACCGTCAGCACCGTTATATGGCTAATGTGGCCGGTATGGGGTTCGATGCGATGGTAGTCAAGAAATACGCCCATCTCAAGAAGAAAGGACACCGCAACAAGTGGCTCTATACGTGGTGCATGATCCGTTCGTTCTTCAGCTACAAATCGACGGGCGTGAAGGTTTGGATGACCGCTTTAATGCCGCCGATGCGGTTCGTCTTACGGAGCTGTATGCCGAAGATGCGGTAAACCATCAGGTTGCGAATAAACCGGTGGTAGGTAAAACGGCGATCCATGAAATGTTTGTGAATGAATTTGCAACTGCTAAAATGGTTTGTATGGTGGAAAATATTTTTGAAGATGGCGAATGGGCGATAATGGAATGGAAAGATCAGCTCGGACTTCGCGGATGTGGATTTTTTTCATGTGAAAAACGATAAAATCGTCTTTCAAAGAGGGTATTGGGATAAACTTTCATTCTTGAAGCAACACAATCTTCCAATTGAATAATGCTGTGAATTCGTCGCTGCTGTTTTTGACGGGTATGTGAACCGATGAGAATCTGAAACAAAAAGGCAGGCTTTTGCAAAAAGCCTGCCTTTTTGTGCGCGGACCGTGCGGCTGCGCGTCGTTTGCCGTGCGATTCCGGTTGTCCCGGTTACGTGCGGTCCCGGTTCTGTCAGTCGGCGGTCTCGGTCACCTCCACTTCGGTAATCACCCAGTCGAAGAGGTCGTTGGCGCATCCGGCCTCCATCTGACGAATCTGCGACATGTCGGTCGTGTCGGCCAGTATGGCGTTGAAGAACTGCGACATGGTGCTGTAGGCAGCGTTCACCTTGCCTGCGAAGCAGTTGTAGAAAGCCTTCTGCTGCTGGTGGTCCAGCCCGGCGGGAAGCACGCCCTGCGCCACCAGATAGTTGTACGGATAGATATGGCGCATGTTGTGCGCGTCGGCGTTCAGTTCGTCCACGATGGTCGTGACGACGACCATGTCGACCGTGTCGGTCACGCCCGGCATTTCGACGAAGGTCGTATAGACGGGGTAGGCCCCTTCAGATCACCGGCCACCTCGTCGGTAAAGAGCACGAATTCATCGTCCGAAAGGTCGTCGAGATAGACCATCTGACGGTAGCTGCGCAGGGCTTCGCGCATCGCCTTGCGCTGTTCGTGATTCCATTGCCGCTGCTGCGAGCAGCCGACCAGACCCGCTGCGAATGTCGACAGCAGGCAGATACAGAGGAGAATTTTTTTCATCGTTTCCTTGATTTTGGTTTTACTTGGGAGCAGGACGCAATACGTGTGCCAAAAATTATATATCTTTGGGTGGCGAGTAATTCCGGCCGGCCGTGGAAATGCGCCGCTGCGACGGAATTGTGCCGGACCGGAACGAAAAAACGATCGATTATGGATGTACTGACTTTCCGCGACTACTGTTTGTCGCTGCCGATGGCCGAAGAGAGCACGCCCTTCGACGAAACGACCCTTGTCTACAAGGTCGGGGGCAAGATGTTCGCCTGCGCCGACATGGCCGAATTCGAATGGGTCGCCGTGAAATGCGATCCGGCCGAAGCCGTGTTGCTGCGCGAGCAGTATGACGAGGTGAGTGCGGCGTGGCACTTCAACAAACGCCACTGGAACGCCGTCCGCACCACGGGCGACCTGCCCGACGGCTTTATCCGCGAGAAAATAGAAGGCCGAATCTTCGCGCACACCTCCGACAATCGACGAATAACCGTAGCACAGTAGTCGTCGAGCGACAGCGCATCGTTGCGGCCGTTGGTAAAGTATTGTTTGCCGACATACTGCGTATGCAGCAGGGCGCTGAACCCTTTGACATGGAAATCCAATAGCACTCCGGCGATGACCGACGGAGAGTAGGAAAGGGTCGAGGTCCCGAGATACAGCTCCTTTTCGCCCAGGTAGTTCCAGTCGGCGTCGTACTCCGAAACATATTCCGTATAGTTCTCGATCCGGTTCTGGCTCAGGGTCGCATTGGCTCCCAGCGAAAACCAGCGGGCGATGTTCAGCGAAGCCGAGAGTTCGATGCCCCGGCGGTAACTGTCTGGAATATTGCGGGACAGCTCCTGCCCCGTGTCCGAGAGTTCGCCCGTAGCGACCAGCTGATCCTTGTAGGACATATAGTAGAAGTTCACGCCCGCCTCGAAACGGTCGTTGTGGAAAAGATAGCCGAACTCCCAGTCGTACAGCCGCTCCGAGGTGGGATACTCCCCGTTCTTGGTATCGGTGAAGTTGCTGCGCGTAGGCTCCTTCTGCGTGAGGTCGGGGGTGTCGTACCAGTACATCGAGTGCGAGTCGGGGTTGTTCATCGAGACGCCGTTGATGGTGACGTTGAGCCGTGTGGCGTCGGTTCCGCGCAGGCGCATCGACGTGCCGCCGATGCCGATGCCGGTTTCGTTGGTGGCGATCATCGAGGGAGTCAGCGCCAGCACCGACGGAATGTCGAATCCGTAGCTGTTGCGGGCGATCACCTCGTGCGAAAGGTCGGTATAGGCGACCGGCGTGCTGCCCGATGCGCGCGTGGCGGTCACCTCGATCTCCTGCAGGCGGTACATGCGTACGGAGTCTTCGGGCCGGGCCGGCCCGGCGGCTGCCGTGATCGCTTCGCTTGTCTTTGCAGGGGGAACGGCAGCTGCCGTGACAAACGCCGCAGATCGTGTCGCGTCTGCGGCGGTTGCGGCGTTCGTTACGCCTGCGGTGAGGGAGACGGCAGCCGGAGTTTCGGCAGCCGGGTTTCGGCTCGCCGTCGCGTGTTTGCGGCGACGCAGAGCGCGACGGCCGCGATGGGAAGTAGAAACCTTTTCATGTCTGAACTTTTAAAAGTTAATGAACTGAAAAGGGGTATGCGTTGAAAGATTATGCATCCCGGTTTCAGCATTACCCGTATCCGGTACAATGGGTATAATCTCAGCCTGACAGTAAGGCACCCCTTCGAAATATCGACGGCAAAGGTAATAAAAGATTCGGGAAATCGGGAGCGGGATGCGAAGAATTTCTGAAAAAATAGCGACCCGACCCGACCCGGCGGCGGTTCGGCGGTTCCGTAAAGCAACGGGTAACGCAGTAACGCGGGACATATACCCGTGTTGCTGCGTTACTGCTGACAATTTTTATTTACGAATCCGCCCGGCCCGGTCTTCCGGTTCCGCCCGTGCGTCTGCCTGCCCGGCCCTGTCCGGTTTCCCGGTCCGCCCCTGTGCCCTCCTGTCCGGCCCGGTCTTCCGGTTCGCCGGCATGTTTTTGCCGCGGCTCAGTCGCCGTTTTTCCGCCAGAGTTTCGACATCTCTTCGAGGGTTTCTGCCCTTGGTTTCGGGTACCCATTTCCAGACGAAGAGTGCCGATGCGAGCGCCATCAGGGCATAGATGCAGTAGGTGCCGCCGACGCTCCATGCGCTCAGCGAGGGGAAGGTCGCCGAGACGAGGAAATTCGAGATCCACTGCGCAGCCACGGCTACGGCCACGGCCTGCGAGCGGATCGTGTTGGGGAAGATTTCGGAGATCAGCACCCAGCAGATCGGGCCCCCACGACATCATGAACGATGCGGTGTAGATGATGATGAAGACCAGCGCCGCAATGCCGATCGACCCGGTGAACGAAAGCGCCGCAAGGGCGGCCATGCCGATCATCATACCCGCCGAACCGACGATGAGCAGCGGTTTGCGGCCCACGCGGTCCACGGTGAAGATCGCCACGACCGTAAAGAGGATGTTGACCACGCCCATCACCACGGTCTGAGCATCGAAGCGTCGCCCGACGCGCCCATTCCGGCGAAGATGCGCGGGGCGTAGTAGAGCACGACGTTGATGCCGATGGCCTGCTGGAAAAACGAGAGCAGGATGCCGATCAGGATCACCGCTGCGCCGTAGGCGAAGAGCCGCTCGGTCTTGGCGTGTACCGTCCGGCGGATTTCGGTGTGAATCGTGCGGGCCTCGGCCGCGCCGTTGATGCGCGTGAGCACCTGCAATGCCTTCTGATCGTGTCCGGTGAGGGTCAGGTAACGCGGGGTTTCGGGCACAAAGAGGATCAGCAGCAGAAATGTCGCCGCGGGGAACGCTTCGCTGAGGAACATCCTGCGCCAGCCGACGGAGACCATGGCGGCCTGAATGGCTTCGCCCGTGTCGCCCAGCTGGTTGCGGATCAGATAGTTCACGAAGTAGACGACCAGCATGCCGAAGATGATGGCGAACTGGTTGCACGAGACGAGCGTGCCGCGGATCTTCGCGGGCGAGATTTCGGCAATGTACATCGGACACACGGCCGAGGCAAGTCCCACGCCGATACCGCCCAGAATGCGGTAGATGTTGAACGACGCCAGCAGCGGCAGCGACGCTTCGCCGTAGGGCAGGATGCCGCTTTCGGGCCGCCACGAGCCGACGGCCGAGACGAAGAAGAGCACGGCCGCCGCGACGAGCGAGCGTTTGCGTCCCAGACGCGAGGCCAGCAGGCCCGACAGTGCACCGCCGATGACGCAGCCCACCAGCGCGCTCGATGCGGTGAAGCCGTGCATCCACGGCGTGTAGGTGAAGTCCGCCGCACTGCGGAAGAACTGGTCTAGGGCCTGCTCGGCTCCCGACACCACGGCCGTGTCGTAACCGAACAGCAGGCCGCCGATGATGGCCACCAGCACGATCGAAAAGAGGTAGGCGCGGCTTCCGGTTTCTTGGGTTTTAGCCATAAGGTCAGATATACATGTTCACGATCGCTTCGAACAGCTCCTGTTTGCCGCTGCGCTGGACGGGTTCGTGCTGGCGGGCGTAGTCGGCGACCTGCTCCAGCGTGAGCTTGCCCTCTTCGAAGAGCCGGCCTTCGCCTGAGTCGTAGGAGGCGTAACGTTCGGCGAGCATCTTTTCGTAGGGCGAGTTGTCGAGAATGTCGGCGGCGATGAGCAGCGCGCGGGCCATGACGTCCATCGCGGCGATGTGGGCGATGAAGATGTCTTCGGGGTCGGTCGAGTTGCGGCGGGTCTTGGCGTCGAAGTTCGTGCCGCCGCCCTGCAGGCCGCCGCCGCGGACGATGACCATCATGGCCTGCACCATTTCGTAGAGGTCGATCGGGAACTGGTCGGTGTCCCAGCCGTTCTGGTAGTCGCCGCGGTTGGCGTCGATCGAACCGAGCATTCCGGCATCGACGGCGCACTGCAGTTCATGCTCGAATGTATGGCCGGCCAGCGTGGCGTGATTGACCTCGATATTGACCTTGAAATCCTTTTGTCCAGCCCGTGCGCCCGCAGGAATCCGATCACGGTCTCCGTGTCGGCGTCGTACTGGTGCTTCATCGGCTCCATCGGTTTGGGTTCGATCAGGAAGTTGCCCTTGAACCCCTTCGAGCGGGCGTAGTCGCGGGCCATGCGCAGCATGGTGGCCATGTGCTCCTTTTCGCGCTTCATGTCGGTGTTGAGCAGCGACATGTAGCCTTCGCGGCCGCCCCAGAAGACGTAATTCTCGCCGCCCAGTTCGATCGTGGCGTCGATGGCGTTCTTGATCTGCAGCATGGCGCGGGCCGCGGCGTCGAAGTCGGGGTTGGTCGATGCGCCGTTCATGTAGCGGGCGTGGCCGAAGACGTTGGCCGTGCCCCACAACAGTTTGATGCCGGTTTCGGCCTGTTTCTGCTTGGCGTAGGCTACGATCTCCCGGAGGTTCTTTTCGTACTTTTCGGGCGTCGCGGCTTCGTCCACGAGGTCTACGTCGTGGAAACAATAGTACTCGATGCCGATCTTCCGCATGAATTCGAAACCCGCGTCCATCTTGGCTTTCGCGCGCTCGATCGGACATGCGGACTCGTTCCACGGGAAGGTTTTGGTGCCGCCGCCGAACTGGTCGCCGCCTTCGGCGCAGAGGGTGTGCCACCACGCCATCGAGAAACGGAACCAATCCTTCATCTTGCGGCCTTTCACGACTTTTTCGGGGTCGTAGTAACGGAAAGCCATCGGGTTCTTCGACTCCAGGCCTTCGAATTCGATCTGTCCCACGGTGGGGAAATACTGTTTTGATGCCATGATATTGAATGATTCTCAGGTTGTTATTCCATTCTTTTCTCTACTTCCCGGACCCATGCCCGGTAACCTTCTTCCAGCGTCTCTCTGTCAGCTTCGGCGGGTTCCACGACCTCCAGCCTGCGCAATGCGGCGAACGCTTCGCCGCGCGTCTTGTAGTAGCCGGCGCCCAGCGCCGCGCCGCGGGCTGCGCCCAGCGCACCGTCGGTATTGAACAGTTCGATGCGGGCGCCCGTGAGCGTCGAGAGCGTCTGCCGGAAAAGCGGCGAGAGGAACAAGTTTGCTGCGCCTGCGCGGATGACGTCGGGGCGCACTCCCAGCTCGCGCATGATGTCGATGCCGTAGCGGAAAGAGTAGGCGATGCCCTCCTGCGTCGCACGCAGGATGTGGGCCGTGGTGTGGCGGTTGAGATCCAGTCCGATGATTCCGGCTCCGGGACAGCGGTTGCAGAGCATACGTTCGGCTCCGTTGCCGAAGGGTACGACCAGCAGCCCTTCGGAACCTGCCGGGACGCTTGCGGCCAGCCGGTTCATCTCCGCGTAGTCGAGCGTCTCCTGCGTGACGTTGCGGCGTATCCACGAGTTCATGATGCCCGTGCCGTTGATGCAGAGCAGAATGCCGTAACGGGGATTGCTGGCCGTGTGATTGACGTGGACGAAGGTATTCACGCGCGACTGCGGGTCGGCTTGGCGTTTGTCCGTGACGCCGTATACCACGCCGCTCGTGCCGCCCGTCGCGGCGACTTCGCCCGACTCCATGACGTTGAGCGAAAAGGCGTTGTTGGGCTGGTCCCCGGCGCGGTAGGAGATCGGAGTGCCTGCGGGGATGCCCAGCAGCCGTTCGGCCGCTTCGTCCGTGCGGGCCTCCGTGCCGATCGAGACGCCGGCTTGGGGGATCATCTCCGTCGGAATGCCGTACCACCCGGCCACGAAGTCGGCCCGCCGCTCCTCTTCGAAGTCCCAGAGTATCTGCTCCGAAAGGCCGCTGACGGAGGTGGACATGCGTCCCGAAAGGCGGTAGGCGATGTAGTCGCCGGGGAGCATGAATTTGTATATCTGCGCGAATACGCCGGGTTCGTTGCGCCTTACCCACGCCAGTTTCGACGCAGTGAAGTTGCCCGGTGAATTGAGCGTATGCGCGAGACAGAACTCCCGCCCGATGCCTTCCAGCGCTTCGGCCCCGATCTCCACGGCGCGCGAGTCGCACCAGATGATCGAGGGGCGCAGCGGACGGCCCTGCCTGTCGAGACAGACCAGTCCGTGCATCTGGTAGGTGATGCCCACCGACACCACGTCGCTCATCGCGAAGCCCTGCGCCGCAATGGTCCGAATGCCTTCGCAGACGTAATGCCACCACATTTCGGGGTCCTGCTCGGCCCAGCCGCTCTGCGGCGATCCGATGGGCATTTCGGTCGCGGGGTTGGCGGACGAGGCCGCGCACTCGCCCGACGCGATGTCCATCAGCGATACCTTGACCGACGAAGAGCCTATGTCTATGCCTAAACTTTTTTCATATGTTATCGGTTGTTATGGATCAAGACCTCCAGTTGTTGATGAATCCCAGCTTCAGCTTCGCCTTGAGCGCCTTTTTGTAGGCGTTTTTATTAAAGGTATAATATTGCGCCGGCTTGTGGGCTACGCCCTGTTCCCGTTCTGCGGTCGGGGTCAGAAACCCCGACGCGAGTATCTTCTTGCGGAAGTTGCGGTTGTCGATTTCGATGCCCAGCACTGCGCTGTAGAGGTTCTGGAGCGCGCGGATGGTGAATTTGCGTGGCAGCAGTTCGAAAGCCACGGGCGATTGCAGCATCTCGCGGCAGAGAACCGCCAGCGCCGCCGAAAGTATCTGCTTGTGGTCCATCGCCAGCCGCTGGATCGAATCGACATCGACCCATTGCGCGCCCTTGGCCGTGGTGTAGGCGACGGTACGGGTGTCGAGCTTCACCAGCGCGTAATATCCCACCGTCACCACGCGTTCGGTCCGTATGCCGTGATAGCGGTTGATCCACTCCAGCTCCTCGCCGCTCACCCGGTTGGGATCGGAAAATATATCCATCTGTTTGAGGTATACGTCCCGCAGTCCGGTGGCCTCTTCGAGCACACGGTAGGCAGCCTGCGGCAGCGTCTCGTTGTCGAGAATCATGGCGCCCGGCAGTTTGAGCTTGTCGAGACGGGTGTCGGGGGCATAGTAGCGCCGCTCGATCAGCAGCACTTTGAGCGACTTGCCGTTGAAACCGAACACGGCGCAGTCTACCGACAGCGATTGGTTCATCTGGATGGACATGGGGCTGGTTTTAGGTTGCAGACGTAAAATTATCCATTCGGCGGATGAAAAACAAACTTACGGACGTTTTTACGCTAACTGTTCGGCGCGTATGCGCCCCTCGGCCCGGTGAGCGTCCGATTACGGGCGTCGGACAATAGTCGCTTTTTACGCTAAGTCATTTCCGGCTGCACGGCGGATCATAAATAACGCGGATAACGCATTAACGCGGGCGTATGCCCGCGTTAATGCGTTATTGCTGAGCAGCGTATCTGCCCGTATCCGGCCGGTGCCGGGAGTTTGTTTTGGTTGCGCCGCGGTTCTCCGCCGCCTATGCGAAAGTCCCGAACCGGAATACGATCTTCTGGCAGTAGGTTTCGCCGGGTCTGAGCAGCGGCGACGGGAATTCGGGGTGGTTGACGGCGTCGGGGTAGTTCTGACATTCGATCGCCACGCCGTCGTAGTCGTTGTAACGGCCGCCCGACTTGGTTTCGGGGCATCCGCCTGCGAGCCAGTTGCCGGTGTAGATCATCACGCTGGGCTGCGACGAAAGCACCGTCACGCAGCGGCCCGAAGTCTGTTCGCGCAGACAGCCGACCTCGCCCAGAATGTTGGGCTTCCAGCCGTCGATGACGAACGGGTGGTCGTATCCCTTGAAATCGCGGATGTGGTTGAACTCCGAGTCGATGCCGGGGCGGAACGGACGGAATTCGCGGAAGTCCTGCGGCGTGCCCGCTGCGTCCAGCAGCCGGCCCGTGGGGATCTGCTTGTCGTTCATTTCGAGCACCTGCGAGCTGTTCAGGCGCAGCTGGTGGTCGAGGACCGACCCGCTGCCTTCGCCCGCGAGGTTGAAATAGACGTGGTTGGTGAGGTTCACCACCGTCGTTTTGTCCGTCCGGGCCAGATAGGTTATTTCGAGCGCATTCTCATCGTCGAAATCGAACACGGCCTCGACGTTCAGTTCGCCGGGGTAATTCTGGTCGCGCTCTTTCATAATGCCTGCGGCACGCCCGGCCAACTCGTCCGAAACCTCGATGCCGTGCTCGCGCAGGATCGGCTGATACAGTGCGGCCAGTTCCGCGTCGCTCTTATGGTGCATATACTGGGCGTTGAACCACTTGGCCTTGTCGGGCTGGAAGCGGGCGCCCGATTTCGAAACGCGCTCCAGCGAGAAGTTGTCGATCAGCTCCTGCATCGAGAAGATCTCCTGCTCGGTGCCGGGATTCCACCCCAGCAACGCCAGCATGTTGATAAACGCCTCGGGGAAATAACCGTCCTCGCGGTAACCGCGTGCTCGCCCGTCGGGGATTTCAGAAGAGCGGGAACACGGGGAACCCCATCTTGTCGCCGTCGCGCTTCGAGAGTTTGCCACCGCCCGTAGGTTTCAGCAGCAGAGGCAGATGCGCGAAGCGGGGCTGCAGGTCCGTCCAACCAAAGGCCCGGTACAGCAGATAATGCAGCGGCAACGACGGCAGCCACTCCTCGCCACGGATCACGTGCGACACCTCCATCAGACGGTCTTTGTTTATATATTGTTCCGTGTTTGGTCTCTCTTCGGGTCAGACGTTGAAGAGGAAGTGCATGATGTCGCCGTCCTGCACGACGTACTCCTTGCCCTCGATGCCGATCTTGCCCACGTCGCGGCACGCCTTTTCGGAGCCCAGCGTCACGTAGTCGTCGTACTTGATGACTTCGGCGCGGATGAAGCCGCGTCTCGAAGTCGGTGTGGATGATGCCGGCCGTCTGCGGCGCCTTCATCCCCTTGCGGAACGTCCATGCGCGCGTCTCGTCGGCACCGGTGGTGAAGAACGTTTGAAGGTCGAGCAATTTGTAGGCCGATTTGATCAGGCGCGCGACGCCCGACTCTTCGAGGCCGAGGTCTTCGAGGAACATCTGCCGCTCCTCGTAGCTCTCCAGCTCGGCGATGTCGGCTTCGGTGGCGGCGGCGACGATGAGCATTTCGGCTTTTTTCGTCGGCGATGGCGGCGCGCACCGCCTCGGTGTAGGCGTTGCCCGTCGCGGCGCTCCGTTCGTCGACGTTGCAGACGTAGAGCACCGGTTTGTCGGTCAGCAGGTTGAGATCGGCCACCAGCTTGCGGTCCTCCTTGTCCAGTTCGACGGTGCGGGCGCTGCGGCCCTGTTCGAGTACGGCCTTGTATTGCAGCAGCAGTTCGACCTGACGTTTGGCGTTCTTGTCGCCGCCCACGGCCGCCTGCTTTTGGGTCTTGCCCAGCCGGTTTTCGATCGTTTCGAGGTCCTTCAGTTGCAGCTCTGTGTCGATGATTTCCTTGTCGCGCACGGGGTTCACCGAACCGTCCACGTGGACGATGTTGCCGTTGTCGAAGCAGCGCAGCACGTGAATGATGGCGTTGGTGTTGCGGATGTTGCCGAGGAACTTGTTGCCCAGCCCCTCGCCCTTCGACGCCCCTTTGACCAGGCCCGCGATATCGACGATTTCGATGGTGGTCGGAATCACCCGCTTGGGTTTGTCGATCTCCGCGAGCCGAATAAGCCGCTCATCGGGAACGGTGATGACGCCCACGTTGGGTTCGGGGTTTGGGTACGGACGGCGGTTGTCGCGTGTCCGGCATCTTGCATCCTGCGCGGTGCGGCGACGGTTGCTGCGTGTCCTGCGGACGGAAGGTTTGCGTGCGTTCGCCTGCGCCTTCGGCGTGCTGCCCGGCAGCATCCGGCAGTTGAAAAAGATACTAATTTCTTTTCATATATGTATTGGCTCGCTCTCCGATGATGAAAAATATTGCTCCGGCTTAGGGGCTGTCTGTGGCGCGGGTGTGTATTGTCGTGAACGGTCCGGCCGGCCGCTGGTTTCGGTTCGGAAGTTTTTATTTCCGATCCGATGCTTTTCGGAATATTTTTACTTTCTTTGCATAAACCATTAAAACTTCAACCCGATGAAAAAAACTCTTGTTGCCGTGCTGGCGTTCGCATTCGTGTCGTCCGCCGCCGCACAGCCTATCCCGCCGCAGGCCAAAGAGCGCGCCGCCGAACTGGTCGGACAGATGACCCTCGATGAAAAAATCGATTATATCGGCGGTTACAACGAATTCTATATCAGGGCCGTTCCGCGTCTGGGCATTCCCGAAATCCGGATGGCCGACGGTCCGCAGGGCGTACGCAACAATACCCGCAGTACGATGTTCCCCTGTGGCGTGGCCGCCGCGGCGACTTGGGACCGGGCGCTGGTGCGCGATATGGGACGCGGTCTGGGGCAGGACGCCCGCGCCCGCGGTGTGCATATCATGCTGGGACCCGGCGTCAATATCTACCGTTCGCCCCTGTGCGGCCGTAACTTCGAGTACTTCGGCGAGGACCCCTATCTGGCGTCGGAGACCGCCGTGCAGTATATCGAGGGCATGCAGTCCGAAGGGGTTATGGCGACGATCAAACACTTTGCGGGCAACAATCAGGAGTGGGACCGTCATCAGGTAAGCTCCGATATCGACGAGCGCACGCTCCACGAAATTTATCTCCCGGCCTTCCGCAAGGCGGTCGAGCAGGCCGGCGTGGGCGCCGTGATGTCGAGTTACAACCTCGTCAACGGCCAGCATGCGACCGAGAACGAGCAGCTTGCGGTCGATATTCTGCGCGGGATGTGGGGCTTCGAAGGAATCTTCATGTCCGACTGGAACGCCACCTATTCGGCCGAGGGCGCCGCCAACCGGGGACTCGATCTGGAGATGCCGAGCGCCCGGTTTATGAACGCCCGCAACCTGCGTCCGCTCATCGAATCGGGCGTGGTGTCGGAACGTACGATCGACCTGAAATGTCAGCATATCCTCCAGACGCTCATCGCGTTCGGATTTTTGGACCGCCAACAGCTCGACCCCGCTATTCCCGAATGCAATCCCTTCTCGGACGCTGCGGCGCTCGACGTGGCGCGCGGGGGGTGTGGTGCTGCTCAAGAACGACGGGGCTTTCCTGCCGCTGACCAAACAGCGCGATATCGTGGTGCTGGGACCCAATTCGGGCAATATCCCGACGGGCGGCGGCAGCGGTTTCGTGCATCCCTTCTCGACGGTTTCGGTCGGCGAGGGCATGCAGATGATGGGCAAGAAATACAGGGTGACGGTTTTGGGCAATCTCCCTTCGGCGAGCGATATGGCCGCTCAGGGCATGGTCTACACCTCGGCCGACTGCAAAACGCCGGGACTCAGGGGCGAGTACTTCGCCAACAAGCGTTTCGAGGGAACTCCCGCGCTGACGCGCGTCGATACGAGAATCGGCTTCAACTGGAAGGATAAGGCGCCGGCCGAAGGGCTTCCCGCCGACGGCTTCTCGATCCGCTGGACCGGCGTGTTCGTTCCCGAATCCGACTGCACGGCTTCGTTTGTCATGCGCGGCGACGACGGTTACCGGCTCTTCGTGGACGGCGAAGAGGTGCTCGCCGACTGGGGCAACCACAACGCGACGACCCGCAAAGGGAGCGTCGAAATGAAAGCCGGCCGGAAATACGCGCTGCGGTTGGAATATTTCGACAACGCCTCGTCGGCCGAGGTGTCGTTCGGCTATATGACCGCCGATCCCCGCGCCGAGGATGCCCGGATCATCCGGGCCGACGCCGTGATCTACTGCGCCGGATTCGACAACACCAACGAAAAGGAGAATTCCGACCGGACCTTTGCGCTGCCCGAAGGGCAGTCCGAAGAGATCGCCCGGCTCGCGGCGCTCAACGAGAATCTGATCGTGGTCGTCAACAGCGGCGGCGGTGTCGATTTTTCGACGTTCGGCGACAAGGCCAAAGCGATTCTGATGGCGTGGTATCCCGGACAGCAGGGCGGTCAGGCGATCGCCGAGATCGTGACGGGGCGGATCTCGCCCAGCGGCCGCCTGCCGATCTCCGTCGAGCGCCGCGCCGAGGACAATCCGACGCTGGGCAGCTATTACGAGAATGTGGCGCGCACCCACCGCAAGAACACCCTGCAGAAGCGCGTTACTTATAATGAAGGCGTGTTCGTCGGCTACCGCGGTTACGAGCGCAGCGGGGTGAAGCCGCTCTATCCCTTTCGGCTATGGACTGAGCTATTCGACGTTCGAGTATTCGGACCTGAAGGTCGAGAAGCGCGACGGCGGGGTAGTCGTGTCGTTCGCCGTGAAGAACACGGGCGGTATGGACGCCGCCGAGGTGGCGCAGGTCTATGTGGGCGACGTCGAAGCCAGCGTGCCGCGTCCTGCCAAGGAGTTGAAAGGTTATGAGAAAATCTTCCTGAAGAAAGGCGAACAAAAGCGCGTCGAAGTGACGCTGACCGACGAAGCCTTCCGCTTCTACGATATCTTCTCGCACGGGTTCGTGACCGAGCCGGGCGACTTCAACATCTTCGTGGGATCGTCGTGCGAGGATATCCGCCTGCGGGGCGGTGTGACGCTCTGACCGCAGGACGGTCGAACGGGACTAAGCGGCGGCCTTTGAGGGGTCGCTGCTTTTTTTTGTGCATGGATTTGCGGATTGGTTGTCGTGTATGACAGTTGGCCGTATAATTAATGAAACTGGCGGAAAAGACAGAAGGGGAGGTATTGGGAATTCGGGCGCCCGGATATTGGGAACGGCCCGCCGGGCGGATCACCGTCTTTTGGGCGCGAACTGTTCGCGGTATTCCGAGGGGGTGATGCCCTTGAGCTGGCGGAAGGTGCGCGAGACGTTCTTGATGTCGGAGAACCCCAGCTCGGCGGCCGCTTCGGAGACGCTCTGGCCTTCGCAGAGCAGCTGCATCATCTTTTTCGATGCGGACCTGTATGATATAGTCGTAGATGGAGGTGCCCATGCTCTTCTTGAAACGTGTTTCGAGCAGGCGGCGCGACAGGGGGACCAGTTTCACGAGTTCGTTGACCGTGATTTTCTGGCTGATGTTCTCATGGATGTACCGCAGCACTTCGGCGATGTGCGGGTCGTTGTTGGCGTAAATGTCGGTCGATTGCCGCGTGACGATGTGGGTCGGCATCACCATGACGTCCTCCCACTCTGCTTCGGGGTTGCGGATCAGCCGGTCGATCAGGCGCGCCACGTCGTAGCCGCCCTGCTCGACGCCCTGATTGAGCGACGAAAGGTTGGGGGTGGAGAGCTTGCAGATCGTCTCGTCGTTGTCCACGCCCAGAATGGCGATGTCGTTCGGGATGCGGGAATTTCCCCTCGATCTGCAGGCACGCCTCGGTGATATGATATGCTTGGTTGTCGTCGCACGCCATGATCGCCACCGGCTTGGGCAGCGACTGCAGCCACGTGATGAGTTGCGTCGAGTCGTAGTACCACAAATCGTTCTGGGCGCTGCTGCGCAGCGACGAAAAGGTGAATTCGGGATTCGCCGCCTCGATCGTTTCGCGGAAGCCCTGACAGCGTTCGTCCGAGAAGTCGATGCCCCGCGTGCCGTAGAAGGCGAAGTTGCGGAAGCCCTTTTGCAGAAAAGTACTCGGCGGCCATCCTGCCCGCCGAATAGTGCGGTCCGGTGATGTTGGGGATGGTGGTGAAGCGTTTCTTGAAGTCCTGCGCGATGGCTATGATCCCGTTTTTGCGGAACAGTTCGACGTTGTCGGTGTTGTAGAACTGGCCGATCACGGCGTCGGCCTTCATGCGCACGGCCCACTCCACGACGGCTTCGATGCCGAATTTGTCGCGTATCGAGAGCGGCAGGCGGCACAAGCTCCACGCCTGTGCCGTGTCGTGCGCATAGCGCGCCATGCCGAGGAGCAGTTCTCGTGCGTACGCTTCGGAAAAGTCGGTCAGGAAAATTACGCGTGCCATCGTTCGGGTAGTGTCCGTTCGACGGTAAAGGTAGCTTTTTTTCGGAAATCCGGGCGGTTTCTGCGATTTTTCGGCGGCGGATCGGGTCGTTTCGGGGGCGGGAAATGACGGTTCTGCGCGATTTGAGGAAGTAAAAGCGCAAATAGCCACGGCAGGGCGCAATCGCTTCTCTATATTTGTATGACCTAAACTGCGACCGGCTTCGGACAGACGAAGAGAGAAGGGCGCGGAGTTGCAATATCGCTCCGGAATCCGTACCTTTGATTTGTATTTTCCGGACGGTTCGCACTACCGACTACTGTTATGACCAAAAAACTTACCATTCTGCTGCTGGCCCTCGCGGCCCTTGGCTGTTCGCCGCGGTCCGCCGATCCGTCGATTATGTGAACCCGTTCATCGGCACCGGATTCCACGGTCATACCTATCCGGGCGCCACCACGCCTTTCGGCATGGTGCAGCTGAGTCCCGACACCCGTGCCGGCAACTGGGACGCCTGCGCCGGCTACCATTACAGCGACACGACGATCGACGGCTTTTCGCATACGCACCTGAGCGGTACGGGATGCGCCGACCTTGCGGACATTCTGTTCCATCCGACCACGCGCGAAATCGTGATCCACGACGGCGAGTGCGTCTTGCAGCCCTATTTCTTTTCGCATGACGACGAGCGGGCTTCGTGCGGCTACTACGCCGTGACGCTGCCCGACGTGAATATCGGGTCGAACTGACCGCCGCACCCCGTACGGGCGTACACCGCTATACCTTTGCGGGCAAAGGTCCCCGGCGGGTGATCGTCGATCTGCTGCATACGGTCACCGAGGAGAAGATCGACCTGTGCGAACTCCGCCGGACGGCTCCCTGCGAGCTGGCCGGCATGCGTCGCACGCAGGGGTGGGTGCCCAATCAGTATGTATTCTTCGCGGCCCGCTTCTCGGAGCCGTTCGCCGACGTGCAGCTGTTGGGAGACAAGCAGGCCGTGCTGACCTTCGCGCCCGACGTGCGGACGCTCACGATCGCCGTGGGACTGTCGTCCGTCAGCGTCGAAAACGCCCGTATGAATTCGCTTGCGGAGGTTCCCGAACTGGATTTCGACGCCGTGCATGCCCGCGCCGTCGGGCAGTGGCGCAAAGCGCTGGGCGACATCGTCGTCGAAGGCGGCTCGCGCGACGAGATGACCAACTTCTATACGGCGCAGTACCATACGAAACTGACGCCCAACCTGATGAGCGACGTGAACGGCGAGTACCGCCGCCACGATCAGACCGTCGCGCGGATGCCCGAAGGGAAGTCCTACTACTCGACGTTCTCGCTGTGGGATACTTTCCGGGCGTGGAACCCGCTCCAGACGCTGGTCGATACCGCGCTGGTGAACGACATGATCCGCAGCATGCTCGACATGTACGATTCAACGGGCGAACTCCCGATCTGGCCGCTGGCTTCGGGCGAGACGGGCACGATGATCGGCTACCACGCCGTGTCGGTCATCGCCGACGCCTATCTGAAGGGAATTCGCGGCTATGACGCCGACAAGGCGCTGGAGGCGATGATCCGTTCGTCGAACATCAATAAGAAAGGTTCGGATTATTATACGGCGCAGGGATATATCCCCTCCAATATCAAGCGCGAATCGGTCTCCTGTACGCTGGAATACGCCTACGACGACTGGGCGATCGCCCGCATGGCGCAGGCCATGGGCCGCGACGACGTATTCGGGGAATATGCGCGGCGGGCGCTCAACTATGTAAATGTTTTCGACGGCTCGACCTGCTTTTTCCGCGGCCGTCAGTCCGACGGCAACTGGTCCGCGCCGTTCGAAGAGTTCGCCACGGGCCGCGACTATACCGAGGCCACGCCGTGGCACTACCGCTTCTTCGTGCCGCACGACGTGAACGGCCTGATCCAGCTCTTCGGCAGCCGCGAAGCGTTCATCCGCGAAATGGACCGGCTCTTCACGCTCGAATCGGATGAAATGCAGCTCGACGTGAGCGACGTGACGGGCCTGATGGGGCAGTACGCCCACGGCAACGAGCCGAGCCACCATATGGCTTACCTTTATAATTATGTGGGACAGCCGTGGAAGACGCAGGAGCTGACGCGCCGCCTGCTGCACGAGATGTACGCCCCGACGCCCGAAGGCATCATCGGCAACGAGGACTGCGGTCAAATGTCGGCGTGGTACGTCTTCTCCAGTCTGGGATTCAATCCCGTGTGTCCCGGCTCGAACGAATTCGCGCTGACCGCGCCCCAGTTCCCGAAAGCCGTCGTGCGGCTGGCCAACGGCCGTACGCTGACCGTTACGGCCGACAATCCGCGCCGCAGCGTCTATATCGCTTCGGTGACGCTCGACGGGAAGCCGATCGACCGGAACTACATCACCTACGACGAACTGATGCAGGGCGGCGAACTGCACTTTGCGCTCCGGCCGCGCCCCGATTACGAACGCGGGACGGACGATGCGGCCGCGCCCCATTCGCTGACCCGCGGCGAGGTGGTTTCGATTCCCTATACCACGCAGAACGTGAGCCTGTTCACCGAGCCGCTCGCCGTCGCTCTGGCGACGACGACCTCCGGAGCGGAAATCCGCTATACGCTCGACGGCTCGGAACCCACCGAAGCTTCGGCGCTCTACGCCGCTCCCGTGCCGGTAGACCGTTCGCTGACGCTCAAGGCCAAAGGATTCAAACCCGGCGCTGCGCCCAGCCGTACGCTGACCCTCGAAGCCGAGAAAGCGGTGTTCCACCGGGGTATGCCCGCAGAGACCGCCACGCGTCCCGGCGTCGCTTACAGCTATTACGAAGGCGTTTTCTCGTGTGTGAACGATATCCGCAAGGGAAAATACGTGTCGTCCGGCACGATGCCTGCGCCTTCGATCGCCCAAGCTCCGCAGGAGGACCACTTCGGTTATATTTTCACGGGATCGATCCTCATTCCGGAGCGGGGCATCTGGGGAGTTCATGACCAAGAGCGACGACGGCAGCGTGCTGACGATCGGCGACCGTAGGGTGGTGGACAACGACGGGTCCCACGCTTCGGTCATGGCGACCGGACGCGTGGCGCTCGAAGCGGGACTGCACCCTTACACGCTGCTCTATTTCGAGGATTACGAAGGACAGGACCTCGCGTGGGGCTGGAAAGCGCCCGGAGCGGAGGGCTTCGAAGCGATTCCCGAAGCGAATCTGCGGCTGACGAATTGACGGAATATTGTGATTTAAATAAAAAATAGGGGCAATGAAACGATTGATCTATCTTCTTGCGGCGGTTGCGTTCACCGCCTGCGGCTCGGCGACTTCGCTCAGCGTGATGACCTTCAACATGCGTTACGACAATCCCGAAGACGGGCAGAACAACTGGCGTTTCCGCCGCGAACGGGTCGCCGGGGTGATCGCTTCGCACGGCGTCGACGTTTTCGGCACGCAGGAGCTGCTTGCCAACCAGCTCGGCGACCTGAAGCGTTTGCTGCCCGGCTATGCTGCGGTGGGCGTCGGCCGTGAGGACGGTGCCGAGGCGGGCGAGTTCAGTGCCGTATTTTACCGGCGGGATCGTTTTACGCCCCTCGAATCCGGGACTTTCTGGCTGAGCGAAACCCCCGACGTCGCAGGCTCGAAAGGGTGGGACGGCGCCTGCGAGCGCGTGGCAACCTGGGTCGTACTGCATGACAGGGAAGGGGGCCGGGAGTTCCTCTTCGTCAACACCCACCTCGACCATGTAGGGCAGGTCGCCCGCGACGAGGGCGTGAGCCTGCTGATGAAGCGCATCGAAACCCTGAGCGGAGGACGTCCTGTGATCCTGACGGGCGACTTCAACTCGGAACCCGGATCGTCGGTGGTGGCCCATGTGCAGAAGGACGGCGTACTGCATGACGTGAAGCAGGTCGCCGCCCGTAAATCCGGCACGGAGTGGAGCTTTTCCGACTTCGGGCAGATACTCGAGGCCGAACGCCCGTTGCTCGACTACATCTTCGTGAGCGACGGCATCGCCGCCGACCTTTACGAGGTGCTGCCCGATACGCTCGGTGGCGGTTATGTCTCCGACCATGCCCCCGTGATGGCCATTGTCAAATTCGAAAAATAACATCCCGCAATGAAAAAGATACTGAAAAGCTGGCTGCTGGCTGCAGCATTGTGCTTCTGCGTAACGGCTGCGGCCGAACGCCCCATGCTGATCCATTCGCACAACGACTATTGCCGCCGTGCCCCCTTCTGGCAGGCGTACGCCCAGCAGGTCTATTCCATCGAGGCCGACGTGTTCCTGCACGGCGGCAAGCTGCTCGTGGGGCACGATGTCGAGGACCTTTCGCCCGACATGACTTTCGAGTCGCTCTACGTCGAGCCGATCGTGACGCTTTTTGGGCGCAACGGCGGCCGCGCATGGAAAGATTCCGGCGAACACCTTCAACTGATGGTCGAGCTCAAGTCTGCTACCGAACCGACTTTACAGGCCGTTGCGGCATTGCTGGGCCGCTATCCCGAGGTGTTCGACCCGGCGGTGAACCCCGAGGCCGTGCGGATCGTTGTCACGGGGCGTGTCCCGGCACCGGCCGATTTCGGCAAATATCCCTCCTATGTCCGTTTCGACGGGGTGTGGGATGCCGACTATACGCCCGCGCAACTGGAGCGCATCGCCCTGATAAGCGCCGATTTCAGCGACTATTCGCAGTGGAACGGCAAAGGTTCGATCATTCCCGCCGAGCGTGTGAAGCTGGAAAAGATCATCGACCGCGCCCACGGCTGGGGCAAGCCCGTGCGTTTCTGGGGCGCTCCCGAAGGAACGACGGTTTACTATACCTTTTTATGATATGGGGATCGACTACATCAACACCGACCGTCCGGAGGTCTGCGCCGGATTCTTCGACGATTTCGGCAACAAGAATTTCCAGATCGGCCAGCGCCGTACGGCCGTCGGTGGCGTGACCGGCACGAAGCGTCTGGACAAGACCACGCGCGATTTCAGGGGCTTCCAGAACGACAAACTGCAACTCTCCAAGGGCATCGACGTCTACACCCCGACTTACCGCAACGACGGGGGCCGGGGACGGGTTCGCAACGTGATCTACCTGATCGGCGACGGCATGGGGCTGTCGCAGATCGTGGCGGCTTTCTATGCCAACAAGGGGCTGTCGACCCTGCAGATGAAATATATCGGCCTGCAACAGAACAATGCGCTGGATGCCTTCACGACCGACTCGGCTGCCGGCGGCAGCGCCCTGGCCACGGGCGAACGCCACGATAACCGCCATATCTCGATGAGCCCGGAGGGCGTGCCCTATCCCTCGCTGAGCGATTTCTTCCACGACAGGGGGCTGCCCGTGGGCGTCGTGACGCTGGGTAACATTGCCGATGCCACGCCGACGGCCTTCTACGGGCATTCGGTCGAGCGCGACAATGCCGACGAGCTGACCCGCTGCCTCATGGACGGGCGCATCGACCTGCTCTGCGGCAGCGGCATCCGTGAATTTACACGCCGCAAGGACGGGATCGACCTGGTCGGGGAACTGGAGAAACAATACGATTTCGTGCGTTCGGTCGATGGGATCGATGCCGCGAAGGGCAAGGTCATCTGCATCGACGAGGCGATGGACGATGCGGCCGAGGAGGCCAACCTGACACTGCTGGCCGATGCCACGCGCGCTTCGATCGCCAAATTGCAGGAACGCGGCGGCGACGGGTTTTTCCTGATGGTCGAGGGCGCCAAGATCGACTATGCGGGGCATTCGCGCTGCCTGCCCGGTTCTATTATCGAAATGTTGAGCTTCGACCTGGCCGTTGCCGAGGCGCTGAAATTCGCCGACACGAACGGCGAGACGCTCGTCATCGTCACGGCCGACCATGAAACCGGCGGCCTGGTGGTGGTCGACGGCGACGAGCATACGGGGCGTGTGACGGGCGTCTATGTTTCCGACGACCATACGCCCGCCATGCTTCCGGTATTCGCCTACGGCCCGGGCGCCGACAAGTTCTGCGGCACCTACATGAATACCGAGATTGCACGCAGGATAAAATCACTGATAAAATAACCGCATACTATGACGCTACGCAAACAAATCGCGGCATTCATGTCGCTGGTCTTCGCAGCGGGCACGGCAGGGGCGCAAGACCTCAAATCGGGGCCCTACAAGCTGCCCTACAAAAACACCTATGTAAAGGAGGTATTCGTGGCCGAGAACGAGTTCCGCACGGCCAAACCCGAACACATCAAACCCCGGACGTTCGCCGAGGCGCGCAAGATCCTGCCCTCGCCCGTGTGGGAAGGGCATGAAAAGGAGGTCGAGATGTACTGGCACGCCTGGCAGATCGCCGTGGGCAACATCCGCCAGCCGCAGGAGGACTCGGGGTTCGTGTCGTTTTACCTCGATGTCGCCTACAACGGCAATATCTTCATGTGGGACGCTTCGTTCATGATGATGTTCGCCCGCTACGGTTACCGCTTTTTCCCGTTCCAGCGCACGCTGAACAACTTTTACGCCAAGCAGCATCCCGACGGTTTCATTTGCCGCGAGATCCGTGCCGACGGCTCCGACTGCTTCGAGCGCTACGATCCCACCTCGACGGGGCCCAACCTGCTGCCGTGGGTCGAACTGATGTATTACCGCCAGTTCGGCGACATCGACCGCCTGCACAAGGTTTTCCCCGCCCTGTGCGCCTATGCCAAGTGGTGGCGGCTCAACCGCACGTGGCCCGACGGCACCTACTGGTCGAGCGGATGGGGACGGGCATGGACAACATGCCCCGCGTGAAGCCCGAATACAACCCGATCTTCTCGCACGGCCACATGGTCTGGCTCGACACCAACCTGCAGCAGATGCTGGTCGACGAATCGCTGCTCAACATCGGTTTCCACATCGAACGCTGGCAGGAGATCGAGGACATGGAGGACGAGATGAAACGGCTGCGCGCCTATGTCAACGAACACCTGTGGGACGACGCGACGGGTTTCCTCTACGACCGCTACGGCGACGGGTCGCTCTGCACGACCAAAGGGATCGGCGCCTTCTGGGCCCTGCAAGCCGACGCGCTGGACAAGGGGCGGATGGATCGCATGGTTGCGCACCTGGCGGACACGGCCGAATTCGACCGTCCGCACCGCGTGCCGTCGCTCTCGGCCGACCACCCGAAATACAACCCGACGGGCCGTTACTGGCAGGGCGGCGTATGGCCGGGTGCCAATTACATGGTTATCGACGGCCTCTACCGCAAGGGCTACCACGACCTTGCGCTGGAGGTGGCCGAAAACCATTTCAACGCCGTATTCGAAGTGTGGAAGAATACCGGGACTTTCTGGGAGTACTATGCCCCGGAGAAGATCGAACCCGGGTTCATGGCCCGCAAGGACTTCGTGGGCTGGGCGGGGCTGCCGCCGATCGCGGTGTTCATCGAGTATATCCTCGGCATCAAATCCGACTATTCCGAGGGGCGTATCGTGTGGGACATCAACCATACCGAGGCCCACGGCATCGACCGCTATCCCTATGGCCCCGAGGGTGTCGTGGGGCTGAAGGTCAAAGGCCGCAATTCAGCCGGGGACGTGCCTGCGGTGAGCGTTACGACCAACGTGCCGTTCGACCTGACGGTGACGTGGGGCGACGGGCAGAGCCGCACCGTCCGCGTGGAGAAGAGCGGCAGTGTGAAACTGAATTAAGGAACCTAACCTACCTATGAAAAAGATAACGACTCTTATGTGTGCCGTCGCCTTGTGGTGTTCGGCACAGGCACAGGCGCCCGCCCTGCATTTCGGCCGGGACGGCAAATTCCGGATCGCACAGTTCACCGACGTGCATCTCGACCTCGGTACGCCTTACCGCCGGGCGCAGGCGGAAAAAACTATCGCTCAGATGCGCTACATCCTCGATGCGGAGCATCCCGACCTGGTGGTCTTCACGGGCGACGTGGTGACGGGCAAGCCCGCAGCCGAAGCGTGGCACCGCGTGTTGGAGCCCGTCGCGGAACGCAACCTGCCGTTTTGCGTGGTGCTGGGGAACCACGACGCCGAGCAGGATCTCACACGCGCGGAGATCGGCCGCATCGTCACCTCGTATGCCGGCACGCTCAATACGCTCGGCGCCGGGGGCGAACTGGCCGACGTGGTGCTGGAGATCGCCGGGACGACGCAACCTGCGGCGTTGCTCTACTGCCTCGATTCGCACGATTATTCAACAATCCCGTCTATCGACGGCTACGGCTGGTTCACGCAGGAGCAGGTGGGCTGGTACCGCGCCCGCAGCGCCGCCTATACCGCGGCCAACGGCGGGAAGCCGCTGCCGGCGCTGGCGTTTTTCCATATCGCCCTGCCCGAATACGTCGCTGCATGGCGGAACCCCGACAATACGCATGTCGGCCGTGCCGCCGAGGATGAATGCCCCGGGGCGCTGAACCCCGGCATGTTCGCCGCGATGGCCGAGTGCGGCGATGTGATGGGCACTTTCGTCGGGCATGACCACGACATCGACTATGTGGTGGCCGAGAAGGGTATCGCCCTCGGTTACGGCCGTTTTTCGGGGCGCATCCCTCGTGCTGACCGAGGGGCGAACGAGGCTTCGAGACGTGGATACACGGCGCGACGGACGGATTGCAGAACCATGTGGAATTCCGCGGCGGGAAAGTTGCGAAAGTCAAAAATAACAACTGATTGCACGATGAGGATTGGTGTGGATTTGGGCGGCACGAACGTGCGCGCCGGCCTGGTGAAGGATGGCCGCATCGTGCGGTTGCTCTCGAACCCTGCAAAGCCGACCGCCCCGAAGGGAGGTCGTGGATCAATTGCCTCGCTCATCGGGAGCTCATCACCCCCGACGTCGCCCGCATCGGTATCGGCGTGCCGTCGGTCGTGGATGCGGCGCGCGGGATCGTATACAATGTCGTGGGCATCCGTCGTGGCGCAGGTATACCTCAAAGACCTGCTCGAAAAACGGTTCGGTGTCCCCGTATATGTCAACAACGACTGCAATTGCTTTGCTTTGGGCGTCAGCCGCTTCGGCGAGGCGAGCGCATATAGCGACGTGGTGTGCGTGGCGCTCGGCACGGGTGTCGGCGCAGGGATCGTGATCGGCGGCGAACTCTATTGCGGGCACGATACGGGTGCCGGGGAGATCGGGAGCATTCGTACCTCGACCGCGATTACGAATACTATTGCAGCAGCCGTTTCTTCGTAGGCCGCGGCACGACGGGCAAGGAAGCCTACGAGCGTGCCCTGGCGGGCGATCCGCGGCGCTGGCGCTGTGGCACGAATTCGGCGGACATATCGGGCGGCTGGTGATGATGATCCTCTATGCCTACGACCCCGAAGCGATCGTTTTCGGCGGGAGCATCGCCCATGCCTTCGGGTTTTCCGGGAGGCGATGTACGAGCAGTTGAAACAGTTCCCGTATGCCAAGACGGTCGAACGGCTCCATATCTGCTGTTCGTCGGTCGAACACGTGGGGCTGCTGGGGGCTTCGGCGTGCGAATAACAGGCCGGGGTTTTGATTTGTCCGTTTTTTGCTTTATTTTTACCTTGTGTTCCTAAGGCAGCCCCATTTAAAACAAGCCCGATATGAAGAGACTTACCCCTCGTTGTCCTCTGTGCGGCCCTCTGCGGCTGCGGTAAGGTAATCCCGCCGACGATGAAGTCGCGGTGGTACCGCTCCCCGAACGCGTCGCGAAGGGGCAGGACTTTTTGCTGACCGCTTCGACCGAAGCGGTGCTGCTATCCGGCGACGACAGTCTGGCCTGTGACCGGGGCGCTCGACCAGGTACTGGAACCGGTGTTCGGCAAAGGGTTGCGGGTGCGGCATGCCGACGTGCCCCTCGACGGGCGCGCTGAATATCTCGTGCGACGCGGCGATGCCGGCGGATGGCTACCGCCTGGAATTACGCCCGGGCGTGGAGATTGTTGCCGGGAGCGCAGCCGGGGCGTTCTATGCGGTGCAGACCCTCCGCCAGCTGATCCCCGCTGCGGCTTACGGTGCGGCCAACGTGCGGGCCGTGGAGCTGCCCGTCGTGACGATCGAGGACAAACCGTGCCTGGGCTACCGGGGCATGATGCTCGACGTTCGCCGCCATTTCTTCACGGTCGACGATGGCCTGAAGGAGGCGTTCCGATATCATGGCCCTGCATAAGCTCAACGTGTTCCACTGGCAATCGACCGACGACCAGGGATGGCGTATCGAGATTAAGAAATACCCGGAAACTGACCGTGGGTTCCGTACGCAGCCGGGCCGCTGATCGGCCGCGACGGGCGGCGAGTACGACGAAACCTGGGAAAGATTCGTTCTGCATGGCGGTTTTATACGCGCGACCTTCAATTCATCGAGGGGTGGAAGCGTTTCCCCTCAGATACATTATCGGCGGCGACCTCCGACGGTGATGTGGAAGATGCCACATTGCAAGGCGCGCAGGCCGGGGGCACAGGCGCCCGCGCCATTACGCTACGCGCGCGTGGTTTCACAGACGCCACCGCCCTGACTGGGATGGATTCTCGAAGGCGATGTCACCCACGACGGCGACCATCATCGTGGCGCGGGCAAAGGGGATCGGGCCGCCAGGCAGGGCAACCATGCCATCTGGCGCCGACCACGAACTGCCTGGATTGCTACCAGACGCGCGCGATACGGCCCGCAGACGCTTGCCATCGGCGGGTACTACCTGTGGAGAAGGTCTACGAGACTCGATCGCACGGTGACGCCTGCCGAGCAGGTTTGTATCCTGGGCGTGAGGGTATCGCGACATGGCCCCATACCGAATATAATACTTCTGCCGCGCCTGGATGGGGTGGAACCTCGACCGGAAGGATGCGGCTGCCGCCGTGTCCGCCGCCTGGCATGGTTCCGATGCCTGCGGGTATAATTAGGTTGACTATCCTACGAACGAGGGATCGGCGTGCGATCCCGTTTTTGGCCAAGCGGCGCCGCGAATACTCCGGAATATTATCTCGGGTTTTGGGCGGCGTTAAATTTTCCTATCTTTGGGCAGGAACACTGCCGAAATCAGCTGGACATCGGCTGCAGGGGCCGATTGCGGAGGCTGAACCCCCGGTTGCCGGGCTGGTTCCGATCCTGAAACTGGCTGCGGGAAGAAATTCCACTCGCCGAATCGACTGGAAGTAAGCGCACTCTACGAGGCCGTGCGTTTCGGTGCGGCATCGGAACCTCACGGCAGATGCCTCCGGACAGGAACCCTTCCCGACGGAGATTCCGGTCAGCTTAGACCTCGGCGAGGTGCTTTCGATCGAGTCGCTGTCCGTGGCGGAACCCGAATTACCGTCGCTCTCCGGATCAGGCCGGGAACCCGAATCAGGGTTCATTGCGCCCCTGGCCGGCCTGCCCGTGGCGGAGTCCGGGGCAGATTTCCCCGATTGCGATACCGCGGTGGCGGAAACGGTGGCCGAATCCGTGCTGGATTCCGTGCCGGCGGACGGACAAGAGCCGGCCGGGGGTTGTTGCGGAACCTGCCGAAATCCCGGCTGAACCGGCTGCGGGGGCCGATTGCGGATCTGAACCCCCGGTTGCCGGGCTGGCAGACCCCACGCTCTCGCGAGGCGGCAGCGCCGGTCGATCGCCGACCTTGTTCGGCATCGAGGGAGACCTGCAAGCAGCGAATCTGTCTTTACAATCCCAGCCGCGCCAGCCATTTGACCATACTCCGGACGCCGCAAAACCCGTGGCAACGCTCAGCAACCGTGGCGGAACCGGTATCCAGCCCTGTGTCCCAGACACCGCATTCGCCGGGGACTCACGAGGGGTGTCACATCCGTGTCGCAGCGTCCGGCATCCGTGCCCGACACCGGGAATGACGACGAAGAGCCCGATTTGAGGAGATTACCTTGCAGGGGCGCCGAATAACGGGGCCGTACCGGGCGAAGTGACCTCGACCATGACAAACAGCTGCGGGTCGATACGATTGTGCCGCCGCGCGATGGCCTGGAACTGCGCCGCAGCGAGCTACGTCACCGACCTGCGCCGCGCCATCGGCATCAACGACAAGTTCCTGATGATCCGCGACTTGTTCGGCGGCGATGCGGCGGCTTACGAGGCGGCGATCGGAACGCTCAACGGTTTCGACGATTTCGACGAGTGCATGATTTATATCGCCGAAAATTATGCTTGGAACGCCAATTCCGACGGGGCCAAATTCCTGATGGAACTGCTGGAACGGCGCTGGTTTCCCGCTCTTGTGCAGGCAGTTCCCATGCGACGGTTTTTTGTTTCGAGGGGTTTCACCCCAGAAAAGGCGGGCCGAAGCAATTTACAGTCGCTTGCCGCCGACCGGGGCACACGATGGTATTCTACGAATCGCCCTACCGGGTGGGGTGAAATGCCTCGAACAGTTCGCCAGAAGTTTTCGGATCGGAACACCAAGTGTCCATCGCGTCGACTGACCGAAGTTCAAACGCAGACCATGCGGGGCACTGTCGCCGAAGTGCTGGAACATTTTCGCTGACGGAACCCAAAGGCGAATTTGGCGTCGTATTGGCCGGAAACCCAAAACCGAAGAGGGAGTACCGGATGAGGGAGACTGAATAAAGGACTGGAAAATGGAAAACAACAACGATACGCATCCGGATCAAACGCTCTTCCTCGGCATGGCTGGGAGAGATGCGTGAATTCCTCCGAGGGCGTTTCGGCCTCGGCGAGACAGGCACAGCGCGACAGGTCGTGGCGTCGATCTCAAAGGGTGGTATTCCGCGGGGTCAGCCTGGGGTGCTGATGCTGCGACGTGATCGCGTCGCTGGGCCTGAATGTCAATTACCGCGGATTATCGGCGCCATGCTCATTCGTCAGGGTGTCGCTTTCGAGGCGGCGGCCGACAACATGTCTCTGCAGGTATTCAATTTTCCCATAAGATCGAACTGCTGCTCCTGGGGAACTGCCTCGACGACGGAACCACGGAAAACGCCCGCACGCAGATGGGTAGCTTCCGGGCTCGACAAAGGTCGAGCTGGTCGTCCGCCAGGCGAACACCACGGACAAGATCGATGGTGGCGTCGCTGCAACAAAGTTACCTCGAGCTTCTGGAGGAGAAGAACCGGCGCATCGGCGAAATGACGGCTCAGCTGAAACGCTACCGGGTTACGAACGTCGAAGTGGACGACATTTCGCGCGAAGTGGAGGCGTCATGATGGAGAATATCAAGGCCATATCGCTGATGAAGGGCATTACCTTCGATGTCGCGGGTACGCCGCTCGATACGACCCTCGGTCGAACCGTAACCGTTGATTTGCTGGATGAAACGCAGAGCTGAATTTCATACAAAGATATGGTTGGAGTTCCTGTGGCTCGGGGCGCGGGTATTTGCCGTGATGCCTTACTGGTTCAAGTACTACATTGTTGAAAAAACCTGCTCTTTTTCATACTCTACTACTGCCTGCGTTACCGCATGAAGGTCGTGAAGGCCAATTTGCGGAATTCGTTCCTCGAAAAAGCGAGCAGGAACGGCGGCCGTCTGTCAGCAGTTTTTACCGGACGCTGGCCGAGATATTCGTCGATACGGTCAATATGGCCCATTATGAGCGAGGAAAAAGGCCGTACGGTACTGACCGTAAAAGGGTTCGAGGAACATTATGCGAAGGTGCACGGCCGTGACCGATCGCTATGACGGCCCATTTCGGCTGTTGGGAGTATTGTCCTACTGGGGGCTTTACGAACGCTCGCAGATGTTGGTGGCGGTGTATCATCCCCTGCGCAGCAAAGTGATGGAGGTCGCCGAATACGAAATCACGGAACGCTACGTTAGACGTTTGGAAGCCATGATCTGCGCGCATCCCGGGCTCTGGATGTGGTCGCACCGCCGCTGGAAACACAAACGCACGAATGCCAATCGTTAAAATCGTCATACTCAACTGGAACGGCGCGGAACACCTGCGCCGCTTCCTGCCGAGCGTCGTGGCCGGGTCGTCGTCGCTGATAACGGTTCGACGGACGGGTCGCTGGCGGTGCTGGCGGAGGAGTTCCCGACCGTCGCCGTGGTGCGCCTCGACCGGAATTACGGTTTTGCGGGTGGTTACAACCGCGCTTTGGCGCAGGTCGAGGCGGATTATTACCTGTTGCTCAATTCCGATGTCGAGACACCCCGGGGATGGCTGGAGCCGATCCTCGGCGTTCTGGAGCGTGAGCCCGACGTGGCGGTCGTTTCGCCCAAGCTGGTTTCGTGGCTCGACCGTACGAGATTCGAGTACGCAGGGGCTTCCGGGGGCTTTATCGACTTCCTGGGCTATCCCTTCTGCCGGGGGCGTATCCTCAAGCGGGTCGAGGCCGACGAGGGGCAGTACGACGATGCCCGCGACGTATTCTGGGTCAGCGGAGCGGCTTTTTGCTGCCGTGCCGACGTGTTCCGCGCATTAGGGGGCTTCGACGACGATTTTTTCGCCCACATGGAGGAGATCGACCTCTGCTGGCGCATGCAGCTGGCCGGTTACCGGGTGCGGGTCGTGCCGCAGAGCAGGGTCTACCACCTCGGCGGCGGTACGCTCACGACCGATTCGCCGACCAAAGTCTTCTACAACCACCGCAATAATCTGGCGATGCTCTACAAGTGTGCTTCTCCCGTACAGCGTGCCGTCGTGGCCATCGTACGCCCCGTGCTCGACCTGATGGCGGCATTGTCGTATCTGGCACAGGGACGGGGCGATAATTTCCGTGCCGTATTCCGCGCCTGGCGCGATTTCCTCCGCTGGCACGGCAGCCTGTCGTGCAAGCGGAAGGAGATTCGGCAGCAGTGCAGGGGAACGGTCGCCGGGAAGGTTTACCGCGGTTCCGTACTCCTGCGTTACCTTTTGGGGCGAAAGACCTTCGGGCGGATGATGTGACCCGGCGGAAAAGCTCAGGACGGAGATCTGCCTTCCGGTGAAATAACCTGAAACAAGGTTCTGCCGGGAGGTCTTGTTTTATAAATAGTATTCCGTGTTTTCCTACTTATTGATCTTCGCCCATGAATCCTTGAGCGTCACCGTGCGGTTGAACACGAGGTGTTCGGGCGTCGAGTCGGTGTCGGGGCAGAAGTAGCCCACGCGCTCGAACTGAACGGCCTGACCGACCGGAACGTCGCGCAGCGACGGTTCGAGATAGCCTTTGACCTTGACCATCGATTCGGGGTTGAGATTGTCCTCCCAAGTCTGCCCCTCCTCGACGTCGTCGGGGTTCTCCTTGGTGAAGAGCGGGTTGAACAGGCGGATTTCGGCCTCCACGGCATCTTTGGCCGACACCCAGTGGATGACGCCTTTTACGCGGCGGCCGTCGCTCGACGACCCTCTGCCCGACATCGGGTCATAGGTGCAGCGCAGCTCGGTGATGTTGCCCGCGGCATCTTTTGATGACCTCCTCGCACCTGATCAGGTACGAATAGCGCAGGCGCACCTCGCCGCCGGGTGCCAGGCGGAAGAACTTTTTGGGAGGCTCCTCCATGAAATCGTCGCGCTCGATGTAGATGACCTTCGAGAAGGGCACCTGCCGCGTGCCGGCCGCTTCGTCCTCAGGGTTGTTGATCGCCGTGAAAGCTCGGTCTTGCCTTCCTCGTAGTTGGTGATAACCACTTTCAGCGGGTTGAGTACGGCCATGCGGCGCTCGGCGATCTTGTTCAGGTCTTCGCGCACGCAGTATTCCAGCTTGCCGAGGTCGATCACGTTGTCGCGCTTGGCGACGCCCACCATCTCGGCGAAGTTCCGCACCGAGGCCAGGACGGTGCACGTCGAATTCGAGCGTGCAGATCGAGTGGGTGATCTGCTCGATCGAGTCGCTCTGGCCGTGGGCATAGTCGTACATCGGGTAGATGCACCACTTGTTCCGTTTTC